>R17__coassemble_802_pt1 | contig 11563 bp, 9 predicted proteins | sample R17__metabat2_low_PE_029 | metagenome-assembled genome bin R17
CGATTACACGGCTTCCGACATAGTCCGCCGATGATTCACTTTGGCGAGGACAAAGATTACGTGGCTTCCGACATAGTCCGCCGAAGATTCACTATGGCGAGGACAACGATTACCCGGCTTCCGACATAATAAGCGGTCAAAAAATGAGAAGATAAAAAGAAAGGGTCTGCGAGCAGCGTCCAACCGCTTCCCGCAGACCCTTTTCTCATCTTAATAATCCTGATATACCACGCTTCCGTCAGAGTAGGTGATCACACATACGCCGTGGCCGGATCCGTCGCAGTCGTCGTAGTATTCCTTGGATACCACGGTCTTGCCTCCACCGCTGCCGCTTCCACCGCTGCCTGACTTGGAAGGCGCCACATAGGTTCCTACATAGATAACTTCCGTGACGGGTTCCTTCGTAACCACTTCGCTCACGATCTCGCGGCTCTCTTCAACACCGTCTACATAGGTCACCTTGTATGTGATCTCCTTCTCGCCATTGACACCTGCGGTCTTGACCTGTGTCTTGCCCTTGGCCATGGAGCTGTTGTTCTCGGTCGTGGAGCTGAAGGCGACCGTCTGCGTCTCCTTCTCTTCCTTCTCCTCCACACGCTGAATGACGATCTCCATGCCTTCCTTCAGCTTCTTCTTCTTCGCGTAGTTCATGCGGTCGAGCTTGCCGACCTTCACGCCCTGCTCCTTAAGGAAGGCCCTCACGGTCTTCGCTTCAGTAAGCTCCGTCTTCGTCTCACCATCCACGGTCAGGGTAACTTCCACGCGGTGGGTCACCACGATCTCTTCGCCGTCATAGAGCCACTCATCTTCATCCACATTCAGATAGTCGTGATCCTTGAGAGTAACACCGGCTTCATCCAGGGCATCCTGCACCTTACCACCGGTCAGTTCAACCTCCTGCACGTCCTTATCGTTCGTGATCGTCACCCTGGCATAGCGGGCAATATCGATATCCATATCCTCGGTTACCGAGGTATCCACACTGTAAGAGATCTCATCCTTCTCCGATACTTCGATTCCTGCATCAGCAAGCGAATCCGCAAGGGAAGTTCCTTCGTAGACCAGCATCTCCGTGCGCGCCCCGGCATCGTATATCTTCAGCAGATAACTGGTGCGCTGACCGCAGCCGCCCAACAGAAGCATGGCACCCAAAGCCGCAGCAGCAAGGGCAGGCCAAGGTCTTTCGGAATAACCCCAGAGGCACTTCACATTCTTCGAAGGCATCTCCTCAGCAGAATCCATCTCCTGATCCGAAGGCATCTCCTCGGCAGAATCCATCTCCTCAACAGAAAGCAGTTCCTTATCAGGAAGCATCTCTCCTGCAGAAAGCATCTTATTCACCATCGGTCACCTCCGTCATCGCACATGCAGTCTCACCGACCACTGTGAACACGCCATCCTTCTCGGTCAGCACCATCACCCCGATCTCATCCGACAGGATCTCCTCGCTGTCCAGATAGAGCAGGTAGCCGTTATCCTTCCAGATACCCGCCTCGTCTCCCGCGCAGGAAGTAGTGTAAGCCTCATAGAGAGTCGTCTTATCGCCATCCGTCACCTGAACATAGACATTCGTATCCTTCTCGATCATGCTCTCATCGATACTGCCGCTCAGGATACGATAGGTCGGAAGCAGCATTGACTCCGTGCAGGACAGAGTCGTTGCACCGATCACCTCATCGGAAGCCGCAGAAGCCTGGCTGATATCTGCGTCACTCGTCGGCCCCACCATGATGGCAGGTCCGGTGGAGCGCTGGCTGTCCAGTGTGAACACGCCAAAGCGGTCCAGGTTACGCTCAACGATCTCGACGATCAGGGTATCGGGCTGCACCTGTTCCATGTAAGAATCCATCATGTACACGGTGTTCCTTGAAAATGCTCCCGCCGCATAGTCCTCGGCGATGTAGGGGCACAGCGAGATGCCGAAGGAATCGCGGAACATCAGCAGGCTCTTCTTGCCCTTCTTGCGGGTCGTCTGAATCCACTGGGACTCCCAGTCCTCGCCTTCTTCAAACTTGACCTTACTCGTATATTCATATCGGTAGTTCCACTCCGGCTCCGCATAGATGGAGTAGAGAGATGTCGCCAGGTCACCGGCCTCAAGCTTCGTGTGAACTACATCTGCCTCCGTATTGTAGTCTACTGCCTTCTTGCCGAGAGCCTCACGGATCGTTGTGTAGGCAAGTACCGCTCCCTTCTGATTCCAGTGGGAATCCTGAGTGCAGTATAAGATCTCATCCTGTGCGCGGAAGGCTGCATAAAGGTCCGCATAAGGTACCTCCAGAGCTGTCAGCTCCTCGCTTACCAGAGCAATATTGTTGCTCTCACTTGCCTTGACCGAATACTGAGAAGGCATGTTCTCATCATAGAGAGAGTTCTTGTTGGGAGCTACCGTGAAGAGGAAGTCCACACCGCTCTGCTCTGCCTTCGCCTGCATGAGCTTGATATTGTGTGCGATGTTGTAGGCACCGCGCTCGGTCACCACGTTCTCGCCCAGATAGTCATCCAGAGAGTCTGTGTAGTAGAGCCAGTCATTCTCACCGACCAGAATCGTGCTGACGCTGGACTCATGGAAGACCTTGCTCTGAATCTGAGAATCGATCGCTACCAGGTCATTCTTGCCTGCAAAGTGATCGGTAAAGTAGGTCCCGAGATCCGACAGAAAGTCTACATTGAAGCTTCCATCCTCATCCTGCAAGACCGGGAAGGAAGCCAGCGTCCGGTTCTCGGTCGTGGTCATCGTCGGAGCCACCGCCATGCCGAAGAGCGGCAGGGCACAGAGGACGACCGCCGCGACGGCAAATAAGATATGACATATCTTCTTCATTGATTTCATTGTATATATTCTCCTTATCATCTACGTATGGTCTTGCATCTTCTCCATTCTTTGGAATCGATCCCCCAGGATGCTCCATGCCCCATGATTTCCTGAATGTTGGGCTGAGCATTGGGGCCCGGATTCCTAGAACCGGAAGTAGATGAAAGGATTGTAGGAGCTTCCCGAGAGTCTCAGGATGCACCAGCCAAGCAGGAACAGACATACGATCATCCACAGACCGCGAAGCACCACCCAGACAGGGCTGTCATTGTCTTCATTCTTCTTACACAGGACAACCAGCGGATGCACGGGTGCCGCCAGGATCAAGGCTGCAATCAGCATGGCAAGGAACCAGGGCGTCAGCTGTTGCTGAAGCAGAGAAGCGGAGGCTGCATTGCCTGCAAATCCTGTGAACATCTGCCCGATCACATGCAATCCCTGCGCCAGAGTCTCCGCGCGGAAGAGCACGAAGCCAACGCATACGACGATCAGCGTGTAGATATGGCCCAGCACCTTGGGCATCCGGCGGATCGCGGGAACCGCATCCTCGATCAGGAGGAAGAGACCGTGATAGAGTCCCCACAGCACGAAGGTCCAGCTGGCGCCATGCCAGAGACCGGTACAGAAGAAGACGATGATCTTGTTAATGCTCGTGCGGGACTTGCCCTTGCGGTTGCCGCCCAGCGGGATGTAGAGATACTCCCGGAACCATCCGGACAGGGAGATATGCCAGCGGCGCCAGAACTCCTTGATGCTGGTGGAGCCATAGGGGAAGTTGAAGTTCTCCAGGAAGTGGAAGCCGAACATGCGGCCGAGACCGATCGCCATGTCACTGTAACCGCTGAAGTCATAGTAGATCTGCAGCATGTAGACGATGGCACCCAGCCATGCTGTGGCCGCCGTAATGCTCGCTTGCGGTGCCTCGAAGATGTGGTCTGCCACCAGGCCCATCGTATTCGCAATCAGGACCTTCTTCGCGAGACCGCGGATGAAGCGCTGCAGACCGCGGGAGACATCCACTGCCGTCATATGACGATCTTCGATCTCATCGCTGATGTCGCGGTACTTAACAATGGGACCCGCAATCAGCTGAGGGAAGAAGGAGATGTAGAGCAGTACCTTCAGATAGTTCTTCTGCACCCCCACCTTGCCATTGTAGACATCGATCACATAGGACATAGCCTGGAAGGTGAAGAAGGAGATACCGATCGGCATGGTGATCTCCGGGGCAGGAATCCCCAGGTGAAGGATTCCATTCAGATTCTCTACAAGGAATCCCGTATACTTGAAGACACAGAGGATGCCGAGATTCAGAATGACAGATACGATCAGGAAGAACTTCTTGTTCTTCTGACCTGCGATCAAAACTGCGCTCGTATAATTAATCAGCGAGCTTGCAATCATGATCAGAACATAGACCGGCTCACCGTAGGCATAGAAAGCCAGGCTGGCAAGCAGCAGGATTCCGTTGCGCACCTTCAGGTTCGGTACCAGACAGTACAGAATGAATGTGACCGGCAGGAAAGCGCACAGGAACACGATCGAGCTAAAAACCATAGTTACATTTCTCCTTTAAAGCCGAAGCTCTTCTATCGGTGCTTCTGAGAATTCCGCAAGGACTTCCGGCATGATACCTTCCGAAAAGAATCCTGCACACTTCCGGCGGGCATTGGCCTGCAGGGATATGTACAGGATACTTTTCAGATGACAAATATATGGGCATGCTGTGATCACATCGGCACAGCCGCTTCCGGGGGCTTGGCTGTTAGAACTTCACGCTGTAGTTCTTGACCTTCTTATACTTACAGTAGATCTGCTTCATCGTATCATTGGTGCGAAGCTTCTTATAATAAGTCAGTGCCTTCACGGTCTTGCCCTTGGTGGTCTTGCCGTAGAGGTCCATGTTAACATCGAAGATATACCACTTCTTGCTGATCTTGATCTCTACCCATGCATGAGACTGGGTATTCTTTCTATTCTTATCGAAGCCGCAGGTGGTACCGACAACCACGCGGGTGGTGTAGCCGGTCGCACGCTGAGCAAGTGCAGCGTACATCGCTGCATAGTGGTAGCAGTCACCCTGCAGATCGGTCATCATCTCCAGAGCGAAGGTATCGGTCCAGCCATCTTCACTGGGGATCTGTCCGAGGCGGGCTGTATCTCTCTTGTAGGTGACGGTATTGCGCATGTAATTGAAGAGCTTCTTCAGCTTGGTGGCCTTGGAGTCGTCTTCGTTGGTCTGCTTCTTGATGATCTTGTCTGCCTTCTTCAGCATCTTGGTGCGGGTGCTGGCTGCCTCTACAGTCACAGGTACTGCGGTGGACACCACGGTACCGACGGTAAAGGTCAGCATCAGAGCCATCACTGCCATCAGAAGGGTCTTCTTCAGTGTGTTCTTCATAATGATTCTCCTCTTTCTTCTTAATTACTTCTTTATTACAGAAAACCGGACTCCTCTTCGATTCCGGGAGGACCGGCGATACATTCAGTCAGGCAAGCTATCTGGGATCTACGCCCATGAAGATCTCCTTGCTGCCTTCCTTATAGGTATAGACAATGAAGTTCTTGTAGGTCAGGACGCCATCCTTGCCGGGGCCGTAGCAGCCACCGCTGTAGTACTTGGCCTTCTTGGGCTTGCCGATCAGAGCATAGAGATCCTTCATGCTCTTCTCATACTTGCAGGCTGCCTTCAGCTTCTTAGACTTCGCAGAGTCGATCTTGCCGCTCGACTTGAAGTAGTAGATCTTGTTGCTGATCGCCTGGTAGCCGGTCAGGGGAACATACTTCTTGCCGAAGTAGTAGGTCTTCGCACTGTCCCATCCCTTGCAGGCCTTGCCGGCCGTGGAGACCAGGTACTTGGTTCCGTCGACGGTGACCACAGACTTCTTGGAAGGCTGGGCCAGACGGCCGTTGGTCTTGAAGACATAGTAAGTAGACTTGATCTTCTGCAGACCGGTCACGGCATTGCCCTTGGAGTTGAAGTAGTACTTATACGCAGTACCCTTGACCTCGACGGTTCTCCAGGCGCTCTTGACCTTGACGCCGTCCTCGTAATAGCGGTAGTAACCGCTCTCCTTCTTAAGACCATTCTTCAGCTCTGCCGTAGTCTCCTCGGGCGCTTCGGTCTCGCTCTCGGATTCTGCCGGGGTCTCGGACTCGGCTGTCGTCTCGGACTCAGCTTCACTCTCAGATTCTGTCGGGGTCTCAGGCTCTACTACGCTCTCACTCTCCGGTGAAGTCTCGGACTCTGCTGCACTCTCGCTCTCCGGTGCAGTCTCAGGCTCTACTACGCTCTCGCTTTCCGGTGCAGTCTCGGACTCGGCGGGTGCTTCTGTCTCTTCCTCGAGCGCAGCCTCGCTGTCCCCGGCATTCTCCTCCGCCACATAGTTCTCACCGGATTCCGCAGGGTCTGCATAGGCAGGCATAACAGCCGTACCGATTACCATGCTCATCGCAAGGATCAGGACAAGCAGACGCCTCTTTGCTTTCTTCATAATTACATTTCCTTTCTATCTCACAGCAAGCAAAAATCATGCTGTGGACATATCTTTTTGATTCTATCATTATATAATATGCCATCAAAAGATGGCAATAAGCTTTTAAGGGAAATGCTCAAATTCAAGGATAGGGAACTGCCACTTCTTGCCCTATGCCGGGAATTCCCTGTACCTCATCTTGTAACCGCGGCAGGACCAGTGAATGCCGTCTCCTCCGTTCTTACGGCAGCGGAATCTGTCTTCATGGCCAGAGCATTCGCTTTTACCACTCCCACATCATCGTTGATTGCACAGATATTTCTGCTTCTATCTACCACTTTTACATATGTTTCAGTGGCATTTAAGGTTTTCGTTCCCCACTTTTACGTTTTTCGGTCTCTCTGCCCGGGCTGTCCGCACATTGCCTGCAGGACAGACACCGGGAACCCGTGACAGCACCAGACGGAGATAAGGATCCGCCTTTTCCTATTCTTCTTCCCGGTTCTGCCCTAGATTGCGATATGGAGGATCGCCGACAGCGGGTAACATCCGCCCTTGGACTTGTACCCTACACCATAGTTCTTCGCGTAACCGCCGTGGGCCTTGGTCTGGGCGAAGAGAGGGTCATAGACCTTGCCGTCGATCTCACACCAGGCATGACATCCTTCCGTCTTGCTGTCGGTGCACACGTAGACGTCCTTGTAACCGATGGCCTTGGCCAGGTAAGCGAACGCTGCGGCATCGGAGATACAGTTGCCCTTGCCGTTCTTGAAGTGATCATTCGCGTAGACAGCCGGCCAACCCTTCGTGTTCGTGAACTTGCGTGGCGTGCAGTAATACTTGGCAACAACCCAGTCGAAGCAGGCGCGCTTCTTATCCGCCTTGGTCTTGCACTTCTTGGTAATCTTAGCAGCGATCTTTCTTGCGGTCAGCTCCGTCATAAAGTTGTAGGCATCCACCTCACTCATCTTCTTGCCATTCGCATAGTAGTAGGTAGAGCCCTTCTTTCTCGCTTCGATGACCTTCTTAGAGGTCAGGTAGTAGGTAACCTTGTCCTGCTTACAGGTGTAGGTGCCGTTCTTGAGAGTGCCGGCAGCCTTCTTTCCCTTCTTGTTGTAGAGATACCACTTGCCGTTCACCTTGGTAGGTCCGTACTTGGTCTTCTTTTTTTTGGCGGCCGCAGTGGTCTCCTTCTGAGACTCTTCGGTAGTCTCTTCCATAGAAGCTGACGTCTCCTCGGCAGATTCTGTCATCTCTTCCCCGGAAGCTGACGTCTCCCCCGCGGATTCTTCGGTTTCTTCCTCAGAAGCTGATGACTCCTCTTTGTCCTGATTCTCCTCAGCGGTCTGACCTTCCTCGACTGCAGGCATCTCCCCCTGTGCTTCGGTCTCGGTCATAATCTCCGCTTCCGGATCCGTCAGATCGGACGCATAGACAGGAACCTGCAGGGTCATAAACAAGGCCAGCGCTAAGGCAAGAAGCATACCCCTTCTTCTTTGTTTCTTCATTGCTTTTCTCCTTATATTATATATGGTGTATCACAGCATCTCATGATACGAGCTGCGCACAGCTCCTCTTTCTGCTCTCGCTGTACCGCAAAATTGGCATATGGTTTGGATTCATCCCCATTACATGCGTACTCTTGTTAGGGTTGGATGAGCATTTACAGAATATGCAGAACGCAATCTCACCTCGCCCTCTGGTTCACACCTACAGGGCCAGGATGCCTGCTGCCAGAGCGTCAACTTCCTCTTCCTTCGTGCTCCAGCTGGTGCAGAAGCGAATGATGGAGCCCTCCTCGGTTCTGCCTTCTTCTTCGAAGATGAAGTTCTCGGCTAACTTCGCCTTGGTGACTTCATCGACGACAACGAACTGCTGGTTGGTACTGCTTTCGATGTAGGAGGGGATACCCTTCTTCGCGAAAGCTTCCTTGATGCGGACCGCATAGCGGTCGGCGCGCTCGGTGATCTCGAAGTAGAGGCCGTTCTCGAAGAGGGTGGCGAACTGAAGTCCCAGAAGCCATCCCTTGGCAAGCATGCCGCCATTCTGCTTCATGTAGCTTCGGAAGCTGTGCTGCAGGGCAGGGTTGACAAGGACAACTGCCTCTCCGAAGAGAGCGCCGCACTTGGTGCCGCCGATGTAGAAGACATCCGTCAGCGCTCCCAGATCCTTGAGGGTAATATCGCAGTCAGGGGCACCCAGACCGTAACCCATGCGGGCGCCGTCCATGAAGAGGTAGAGCCCGTATTCATCGCAGACCTTGCGGATAGCACGGAGTTCTTCCTTATAATAAATGGTACCGTACTCCGTGGGCGAGGAAATATAGACCATGCGCGGCTCGGTGATATGCTCCTGCACACCGCTCGTGCGGAAGTTCTCTGCCACTGCCGCAATCTGTTCTGCGCTGATCTTGCCGTTCTTATGAGGAACCACCTCGATCTTGTGACCGGTATTCTCCACAGCGCCGGTCTCATGTACATTGATGTGACCGGTATCTGCGCAGATGACACTCTCATAAGGGCGCAGAGCAGCAGCAATCACCGTATAGTTGACCTGCGTACCGCCCAACATGAAGTGGATCTTCGCCCTGGGACACTGCAGGTACTTCTGAATCTCGTTCTCTGCCTTCTCACACCACTCATCAAGACCGTAGCCGCCGTAGGCCGTATCATTGGTGGCGGCAAGAGCTTCCAGGATGGCGGGATGGGCACCGTGGTTGTAGTCGTTATTATATCGAATCATAGCATTCTCCTTCTGAATGGAATCGTCCTGACATGCCTGTTCGGACATACGGGCAGCATGTCACAGGATCTCTCTTCCATATTGTGTCACTTCATCCTTCCTAAGTATACAGCGAAAGCCTTACATTTATTATTTAATTTTCTCTTATTTTTTCTTCTTGAGAGGATGCCTTCACATAAGTAAGCAGAGCCGTGTTCGGGGCTAGAAATGCTCTCGCCGAGAGCACTATTAAAAACTGCATGCTGGAGGCCTTGTCTCTAGCTCCACGCGGTATGAAGCACCTACGCCTGTCTCCGCTTCGCTCCCGACAGGCTAAGAACATTCGCAATCCGGCCTATAGGCCTACTTGCTCATGTTCTTGCGGGTCGCTAATGAGGAAAAAAGTGTCCGTAGCTTTGCTACGCCCATTTTTTCTCATTGCTCCCCTGGTGCATCATAAAAAGATGACCCATGGATGCCGGCTTGAGCATTTCCATGGGTCATCGTCACTTATTCATGTCATATTCTTTGATTCAGCTCATTTGGGGAAACGTCCCCGAACCGGCCGAACCGTGCTCTTACTTCTGCTTCATGATCTTCACGAGGCGGCTGGTTCCGAGGCGGTCGGCGCCGAGTTCCATGAAGTGTTCTGCGTCGTCGAAGGAGGCGATTCCGCCGGCGGCCTTGACCTTCACGCCTGCTCCGACGTGCGCTCTCATCAGGGCGACATCTTCGAAGGTAGCGCCTGCCTTGCTGAAGCCGGTGGATGTCTTGATGAAGTCAGCGCCTGCCTTCGTTACCAGCTCGCACATGAGGATCTTCTCCTCCTCCGTCAACAGACAGGTCTCGATGATGACCTTCAGGATCCGGTCGCCGCAGGCTTCCTTCATCTGACGGATCTCATTCTCTACGTAATCATATCTCTTGCTCTTCAGGGCACCGACGTTGATGACCATATCGATCTCCGATGCACCGTTTGCGATGGCATCCCGGGTCTCGTATACCTTCACTGCTGTGGTATTGTAGCCGTTCGGGAAACCGATGACGGTGCAGATGGGAAGCTTGCCGGCGACATACTCGGCGGCTTCCTTCACGTAAGCTGCAGGAATGCAGGCAGAGGCACATCCGTACTTCATGGCATCATCCAGGATCCGGCGGATGTCGTCCCAGGATGCATCGACGGCAAGAAGTGTGTGGTCAACGATACTTAATACTTGATTGCGGTTCATGATGATTCCTCCTGAAGGAATTATATCATAGGATATCAATGAATATATAAACTTTCTTCCGGAATATCTTTTGATTCCCAGGTGACAATAAGATACTTGATTCCCTCTGCTTGAATTTCTCCTTGATTCACTTTAGTATCTTCGATATCCTCCGCCTTTCCATTCTTCATCAATTTAAGATTAACATAATCAAGGTCTGATGTTGATGCATTTTCAGGAATACGATAGCATAAACTATCATATTTATCTGCTGATATTGTGTTCGGATCTTCCAGATCATACCAAGTCCAAGATTCGTCTTCCAAGCTGAATCGATCCACCTTATGTACTTGATGCTCTGTATTATAACAATAAGAATAGATATACCCATCATCTACAATCAATTGCAAATTACGGCTTTCACGTAAAGCAATATTTACTGTTTTTGTGTTTTCCGCATTGCAGGAAGATAGACATGACGCCAATATCATAACAATCATGATAAACAGAATTACTCTTTTTTTCATAGCATACTCCTTATATTGATAAGCGCACCTTGTATTCAATCATAAGGTTCCGGGAACATCTGCTAACGTACGATATTGTGCCAGACACACTTTATCTTTTTCAGAACCATTATACATTATGGTAATATCACCAACCCATTTACAACTTGGTTGTCTATATCCGGCAGCATACCTCTTTGCTGCGACTTTTGCACTGGCATAATTCTTAGATTTAAATCGATAATTATATGTACCTTCGTATGCACAATGTCGTTCTCCCGCTGAATCCCACCAATATGCTGTAAGATAATTATTCATGTAAATAGATTCTGTCGTTAAAACATGTGTATATGCATTCTCCTCAGTTTGAACATATGCAAAATCAATCGTCTTAGTTGCTGCATAATCATCGATGAGCTTCTTCTTATAAGTTGCATCAAAATAGCCAGACGTAGACGCAATATACGATGCGGCGGTCCATTCCAAAGATGCCGCTCCAAGAATACTGGAAACCATGGAAGCCGCTTTTTTAAGTACTTTCGTTGTATAAGTTCCTTTAGTTAAAAGATTTACTCTGTCCTCAACATATAAATTTGCGCCACCGGACTCACCGGTTCCATGGGCAACAATTTCAAAAACACTGTATGTTGTATCACTAATTGTAACAGTCGTACTCATAGAATAAAAACTTACTGCTGATTTATTCTTTGGAACCGTTGGCGTTGTAGCTGCCACTGTCTGTGCCGTTATTCCCTTCAACTTAGCGGTCTGCGACTTTTCATCTGCAATTATAGCACCAACTTCATCATTATCCAATTGTACAACAGACATCTGTTT
>R17__coassemble_843_pt1 | contig 11095 bp, 8 predicted proteins | sample R17__metabat2_low_PE_029 | metagenome-assembled genome bin R17
CTCATATGTTGGTTATCGTCATATGAGTAAAATATTTCTGGGCGATATAGCCTCCGAAGACGCATATCTCCCACTCAGCCAAAAAATTCTGGGCGACGCAACCGACCGAATCCCATATCGCCCAACAAACCAAACAAAATCCGAGGATCGAGCTCTCGCGCCCTAATCAGCGCAAGCTCTCCCCTCGGATCATCATACATTTATGTCACTCAATTTCTATTTCACGCCGCCCCGTTACATGTCCTACTCATATTCGCCGGGGAAGAGGTACTTCAGGTTGATCTCGGGATATCCGATCGCACAGAACTCCGGCTCAGCGAAGGATTCACCGCAGCGGTATACGCACATATTGCCCATCTCTCTCCAGGGAGACTTCTCTACGTTCTCGCGGTCGTTGCTGAACTTCTCCAGATGATGGATCATGCGGTCGATATGGTCTACGCCGAGGGGCTTGTCCCAGTGAGCACACAGGATATCTGCCGGGCCAAGATCCTTGATCTTATTCAGGCTGCTGATATAGAGAGCCAGGGGCTTCTCGGTGAAGAGCAGAACACGCTTCAGCAGAGAATCGCCGGCCAGAATCAGATTGGTCTTCTCATCATGCAGAGCGATGCATCCGGTAGTATGTCCGGGAACTTCGTACACTGTCAGCACACGATCGCCAAGGTCGATCTTCTCGCCATCCTTCAGGAACTCGAAGTGGTAGCCGGGGCCATTCAGCACAGCATCACAGTACTTGCCGGGGATAGCTGCCTCGGGGAAGTAGAAGGCTTCCTTGCTTGCCACTTCATTCTCACCGATGTAGACAACTTCGAATTGCTTATTGCCGCCCGAGTGATCGGGGTGCAGATGGGAATTGACTACCATCAGGGGCAGGTCCGTCAGGGACTCCACGTAAGCCTTCAGATCACCGATGCCGAAGCCGGTATCAAGCAGCAGGGCCTTCTCCTTGCCCTCTACCAGGTAGCAGATCGTACGACCGAAGCCGCCCACAGAGCCGGGGCCGGCCAGATCGCCGGGAACCATGATGGCGGTGATGCCATCCGCGCACTTCCAACTAGTATGACACATTTCTTTCTCCTCCTAAGAATTCGAGATGTAAATCTAGGATAATCATAACATAAAAGTAACAGAAAGGGGATGAAGGATATTATCAAGTTGCGGGCAAATGCTCATGCGCTTCTCTTCCTCCACGCTTTTACCTTGGTGACCATACTTGTATGCAGATCACCTGGAACCACGCTAAGACTGCCATCCGTATGATTCCAATCCGGGGAGCCTGCACGTATGCCTATCCGCAGGAGGCGGGACAGAGTTGATATCTACCTATTGCTGCTTCGACAGAACATGAATCGAGTAGTAGGAGGCGGCTTTGCCCCTCCTTCTCGATTCTGCGATAAATCGCACATCTCACAGCAAGCTGCCGGATGACCTTGGCCGTCAAATGTCCATTCGTGCCCTAAAGGACTAGCTTCGCGCCGCAAGCACGATGGCCACTTGAGGGCCTTATCGCACAAAATAATTGGCAAGCCGTAAGAAGTGGCGATTCTCCTATAAATTGTGCTATACTCTTCATTAATTCAAGCCGACGCTCACGGAGGCTTTGCTCTGGATTTCGGTTGCGATCGCTGACATCTTTCATGCGAAATCTGTGCGCATCCTCACGAGGCGTTCATCTCAGCCTTCTCATATCCTCCCGTGCCCTAAAGGACCAACTTCACATCATGAGCCCGGTGGACACCTGGAGGCCTTATCCTACAGAATGGAGATTACTATGAAGATCATCGATTATAACCCGGAGCAGGAGAAGAAGATCCTCTGCCTGCCAGGCCTCTTTATGAACGGAGAATGCTTTGAGGAGATTGCCATGCGGATGCCGGACTACCACTTCCTGTGTGTCAGTTACGATTCCTTCCACTATAGCAGCGGAGACTTCGAATCTCTCGAACAGCAGTCCGGGAAGATCATCGCTATGCTCAAAGAGCGCGGCACCACCACCTTCGAACTTGTCATGGGAACTTCCCTGGGCACGGTCTTCGCCTGCCACCTGGCTGCGGGACACCGCCTGCAGATCAAGCGTCTGTGGCTGGATGGCGGCGTCGTCCTGGGCGAATACCGAGTGAAGAAGTTCTATGAATGGATCATCTACACCCTCTTCCACAAGATCATGGTGCAGGCCCACGAAGAAGGCAATCGGGGCACATTCATGGGGAAGGAGATGCCCGAAGATTGGCTGAGACGCACCGAGGAGCCTCGCAAGGCTCTGACTGAGCGCTCCATGCGCAACATCACCCACCTGCTTGCTTATTATCATATCGAAGAAGGCATCGAGGCTCCCATCTACATGACCTACGGTGAGAAGGAGGCCAATGTCCGGATGAACGCGACACAGATCCGTGCCCTCTACCCGGAGACGAAGATCTCCGTGGAGCCCGGCTACGATCATCTCGAGTATATGGACGCAGAGACCGACGAATACGTAAGGCGGGTAAGACAAGTGATGGAGACGGGAGCATTTGCGGAAAATAAGGGACACATGCGCTAGGTCCACCCAACAAAATACATGGTACATCTTACATTTGTGCATATAATTTTACCTTTATCACTTTTATAATCAAATTATAAGAAGGCGTGTTCCTTCTAATTATAAGTGATAATCGGGGAGGATTATTATGGCACTGTACGAGTGGAAATTTATCGGCGACGGCAAGTTCGCCCTTTATAAGGGTGACATGAAGATCTTCGATGCGCATTCTGCGGCAGAATCCTGCGACGGCAGAAGAATCGATACAAGAGAGGCGAAGCTTCTGGATCATACGGAGAATTCTGCGACCTATATGGCAGAGAACGGTCTGGTTCTCAAGCAGGTTGTAGCGAACGGCGAATACGGCGAGGCCAAGTGTGTGCTGTCCGATTCCGAGGGGAAGGAGATCTCCACCCGTTTCCTGGCACCCATGTGCATGTACGGCGGCGGCGGTGTGACCGGTCCGCTCTTCGATGGTCTCTTCAGCAAGATGCTGCTGGTTCCCTACGACAATACCATGTGGCTTCGCTATGAGGCGGTTCCGCTTCGTGCCGGCCGCAAGAGCTACGACTTCTCCCTTCTCTTTATGGAAGATACCAGGGAAGCCCTCCTGATGGGCGCCACCGACTTCAGCATCTGGAAGAATGCCATCGCCTGTGCAAGCAAGGAGTCCCGCCAGCTGCAGGCCATCAGCGGTGTTGCCGATGACGGCACCCACGACAGCGCGCCCCATGGTGCCCTGACCGGCAAGGAAGTCGAGTCCGCTCCCTTCATCTTCGCTTACGGCGAGGACTACCGCGATATGCTGGAAGCCTACGGCGACTATCTGGCGAAGAAGAATCCCATCCTGCAGTGGAAGGGCGGCGTACCCTTCGGATTCAACAGCTGGGCTGGACTGGCGTTCAACCTGAATGCCGAGAACTTCACCGCCTCCGCCAAGCTCTTCCGCGATGAACTCCGCCCCGGAAGCTACGCAAACAAGGGCGAGCAGTATATCAACTTTGATGCCCGCTGGGAGAAGATCGATCCCGAAGTGCGCGCTGAGATCGTGAAGGATCTTCATTCCCATGGCCAGCATGTCGGCATCTATGATGCTCCCTTCGCCTGCTTCGTTGACGATATCGACGCTGAGATTGAGGAAGTGCCCGGCCACACCTACCGCGAGATCCTGCTCCGCGATGATATGGGCCGCCTGATTGAGAAGGTCGATGGTGCTCATCCCTTCGATGTGACCCACCCCGTCTGGCGTGAGATGGAGACGAAGAAGGTGGCTTACTATAAGGAGCTCTCCTTCGACTACGTGAAGCTGGACTTCATGTCCCACGGCGGCATGGAGGGTAAGTTCTACGACAAGAATATCATCACCGGCCGTCAGGCCATCACCGATACCTACAAGTTCCTGCAGACCCTGATGTCCGAGGAGGCTATGGGACATCCCTTCTTCGTCAGCCTCTCCATCGCACCCCTGTTCCCCAACGGACTGGCCCACGCCCGCCGCTTCTCCTGCGATTCCTTCGGCAAGAGCGAGGATGTGGAGTACGTGCTCAATGCTCAGACCTGGGGCTGGTGGGAGAGTGGTCGTCTCTACTACTTCAACGATCCCGACCACATCGTTATGCTGCGCGGTTACTTCGACAGTAAGGACAGCGAGTTCGGTGACGCCAGAGCCCGCTACACCACCGCTGTCATCGGCGGCACCGTCATGATGATGAGCGACGACTACGCGAACCCCGAAGCCCTGCGCAGAACCCGCATCCTGGCCACCAACCCGGCCGTCAATGCGGTCGCAGCCTCCGGCGTAGCCTTCCGCCCGATCGGTTGCAACGGCACTTCTTCCTGCAACTGCTTCACCGCTGCCATCGAAGGCACCGAGTACAAGGCTGTCTTCCAGTGGATGAAGGGCGTACATACCGTGACTGCCCCCGCTGCAGATGGTACCACCTGGCAGAATCTCTGGACCGGCGATACCTATACCGCAGAGAACGGCGTCATCACCTGGACCACCGACGGTTGTGACGCACTGCTTCTGAAGCAGGTATAAGATTGGGACCTTCCTCACACAATACCTATGAACCCGAAAAAGACCGACAGCATATGCCGCTGTCGGTCTTTTTCCTCTTCCATCATGCAAGAGAAGAGATATCCTGTCATGCCCAACGGGGATTCCGGCATGAATCTACTGCACCTTAAACTTCCTGAGGAACGGTATCTTTCAGAGCCTGCAGCTCAGCCAGCAGATTTTCCGGGGGAACATCCGGCTGTACATTGTGAATGTTGCCGCCGATGTAACCGCCGCCTCTGGAGAGGATTGCAGCCGTAGCTCTGGTCTCAGCATATACTTCTTCGGGAGTTGCATGAGGCATAACTTCCTGAGGATTGCAGCCGCCACCCCAGAATACGATATCCTTACCATATTTGGACTTCAGAACCTCTGCATCCATACCCTTGGCAGATACCTGGATCGGATTCAGGATATCGAAGCCGGCCTCGATAAAGTCGGGAAGGATCTCCAGAACAGCACCACAGGAATGAATGAAGATCTTCCAATCGGTATTCTCATGGATCCAGTTGTTCATCTTCTTGTAATAGGGCATGAAGAGCTCACGGAAGATATCGCGGGACAGCATCAGGGAAGTCTGATGTGCGAAGTCAGTAGCAGAAAGCTCCAGCACCTCGATACGATTGCCAACAGCCTGCTTGTACATCTTCAGGTTCTCGATTGCTCGATCGGACTGCATCTCAAACAGTTCCATCAGATACTCCGGCTCGTCATACATCGTCATCAGCCAATCCGGCAGGTTACGTACACCATGCGGTGTCTCCTTAACCCAAGGTCCGGGAATATGGAAGGCATCACCCAGTCCGCCCCAGTCATAGTGTCCCACCAGTGCGCTGGAGGTGTTATTATACAGCTGAATAGACTGTTCTTCACAAGCTCTGAGCTCTTCCTCGTCCAGAAGAGGATACTGATCCTTGTAGTCCTCTCTTGCATTCCAGTCTTCCTTCTCATCCAGATCTTCCTGACGTACGATGGGATCAAAGTAGAAACCGCCCTTCGGCATTCTTGCGCTCGGAGGATAACTAGTATCACCACCTGCATAAGCATAGAGGGAACCATCATCACCCACCGTATACTGGAAGCCGCCGCCTACCAGTACCTCAGTACCGTCCGGCAGAGTCCAGGGCTTATAATTCTTATTCTTGATACCGATCGTGTTGCTAATTCCCCAGACGCCCACGGTATCTACCTGCAGAGCATCCAGAACATCTCGATCCAGATCACCTGTCTGCAGCAGAGGGTCATTCATCTTGATGATGCGGTCTTCCAGACCCAGCTTCTTTCTGAGTTCCTTTAATGCAAGTACATGCATCGTAGTAACCGGTGTCGTACCAAGGTCGATTGGAACACGATCTGTTACCTGATGATTCAATGCAAGTTTTACACGCTCACGGGATGTCATTGCCATAGTTTTATCCTTTCCGGTCAAATTCGACCTGCCTGCGATGATTCTGAGTATCGCGGAGACACAGCGAAGAAGGCAGCCATATTCTTTAAGATCACGAAGTGTTATCTGATACTTAAGTCCCGGCCTTCTGTCGGTTCATCCGCAGAATCTCATATGATAATATTATCTTTCTGCACGAAACGGGTGATTCCTCGATTGATATGATATTTTCCTGATTCGACATTATTTTAAGCTGCAGCTCCATTGTTTTTCTATGTTTTCACTGGAAAATGCCATAGCCTCTCGGTTGGCTTTGTAATTTTTATTGTTTGTTTGTTGTATTTATAGTATACTATCGGCATAGCATTTGCTTGTAAAATCAGTTTCAAAAAATGATAATATCGTGTTTTCGAGGGTATTCTATGCAGATTTCCAATCATATACTTGCCAATAAGCAGGAGATCATCACCTATGACATTCCCGGGATTCCAATACATACAGAGACTCGCCGCATTTCTGAGTATAATAACATGCGTTCCATCCTTCACTGGCATGAGGACCTGGAACTCATGCGCGTCATCAGCGGCGAGCTATACTATTGCAGTGAACGCAATCGCACCCTCCTGCATACGAATGATAGTATCCTTGTAAATTCCAGACGCCTTCATTACTATACTTCAGTTGGTCAGCAGGACTGTACATTTCATTGTGTGACCCTGAATCCTCAGCTGCTGACCGGCAACCCTATGATGCGGGAACTGTATATCGATCCCGTTCTCGACAATATAGAGTACCGTGAATTCTTCTTTCCCAAGACCCACCGGATGCACTCGCAGGTTGCTGAGATCTCTGATAATATCATGGAAGCAGCACTGCATCAGGAATATGGCTATCCGCTCTCTATCTTATCCCAGTTTGAATGGCTGTTTTATGAAGTGATTCGCGTGTACAACCTCTTTCATGGCAGTGAGGTCCTTACTCCTGACCGGAGCGCACTACAGATGATGACACACTATATTCTTATGAACTATATGGAGAAGATTTCTGTCGATGACATCGCAGCTGCCGGCTCGGTCAGCCGCAGCAAGTGCTACCACCTCTTCAATGAATTTGAACAGCAGACCCCTCTGGATTATCTGAAGGATGTCCGCTTGAAGACAGCCCAAGGATTGCTGCGAGACTCCAAGCTGAAGATCATCGACATCTCCGATGCCTGCGGTTTCAGCTACTGCAATTACTTTACGCAGACCTTCAAGAAGAAGTATGGCGTCACGCCCCTAGGATACCGCAAGCGGATCACTGAACAGGCAGAAGTCTTCTAAGAAAGGACGGACAGAGTATAGAACAGAACATCACAAGGGCAGAGCCCTCGGAATCCCTTACGAATTCCGGCGGCTCTGCCCTTGGTTTGTCTCTATTCACTTCAGATGAAGTCAGAACTGCTCCTTGCGCCGGATCTTGCGGTTCTCGGCTCTCTTGACGGCGGCTTCCCACTCTCTCTGCTCTTCTTCGGTCTCGATGATCAGCTTCGGAACGGGGATCGGCTTCTCCGTCTCATCGTCCACTGCCACCATCACCAGGTAGGCCGTGTTGATCAGGCTTCTCTTGCCTCCCTTGTTCTCCTTATAGGAGTCGATCCGCACCTCCATCGAAGTGCGGCCAGTCCAGGTCACCCTGCCCTCCAGCGTCACCACGTCGCTGACATGGGCAGTGCGAAGGAACTCCAGATGGTCGATGGCTACCGTCACGACCTTCCTGTCTGTATGACGCAGAGCCACGGCACCCGCCAGCATATCGATCCACATCAGCAGCTGTCCCCCGAAGAGATTGCCGAAGCCATTGATGTGCGCCGGCATCAGCAGATACGTCTGCGATGTAAAGGAATCCGCCACACGTCTGCCTGTCTCTTCCATCGTCTGATTTTCTCTATCTTCCATGATTTCTGTCCTTTCTGATGATCAGCCATCGAACGATTCCCTGTTCCGTGCCCTCTGGCTGCATATTTGCATGAGTGCTGCCGTTCGCCCCACGACCTACGATCCCATCAACTCGCACGCGAGCCCGCAGAAGACCTTGACTCCGGTGCTGAGGATCTCCTCGCGGAAGTCGAAGTTCGTGCTGTGTCTGGGTCCGAAAGCGTCAGTCAGTGTATAGAAGAATAGGCTCTTCCCACCATGACTTGTCACCGCCTCTGCCATGTAGGCATAGTCTTCGCTGACCCCGATCTTCGGCGTCGGCTTCTGCACCACAAGCCCAAGCTTCTCCTCGCACACCCGCCGGCAGAGCTCGATCATGTCCGGCTCGTTCGTGAAGGACGGGCAGGCACCGACCAGCCGAATCTCACATCCGCAGCCGTGCATCGCCGCCGCGCTCTCTGCGATCCGCCGGCAGTAGTCCTCCATATATCGGTTGAGCTCCGAGGTGGCACCTCGCACTTCCACTTCCATCTTCACGCGGTCGCAGATCACGTTCCTGCCGGTGCCGCCCTGAATCGTACCCACATTGACGCGGGTGCTGCCGCCATCGCAGCGGGGGATCGCATGCAGATTCAGGATTGCCGTCGCCGCAGCCAGCATGGCATTGTCCCCCTGGTCCGGCGCACCCGCATGACAGGCCTTGCCGGTAAAGCAGATATCCAGCTTGGAAGTCGCAAGCGTCGCCCCCGCGGTGCAGCCCACCTGCGTGCCATCCGCATCGCTCGAGGTCTCGCGGTCCCAGATATGACTGCCCAGCATGAAGTCCACATCATTAAGGTGCCCATTCTCCACGATGGAGCGCGCCCCTCTTACGCCTTCTTCCGCCGGCTGGAAGATCAGCTTGATCTTGCCGTGCAGCGATTCCTTCATATTACTAATCACTTCCGCCACGCCAAGTCCGATGGCCGTGTGTCCATCGTGTCCGCAGGCATGCATGACTCCCGGCCGCATCGAGCGGAATCCTTCGTGCGCCGGTGCATGCGCCTCTCTATCCTCTTCATAGACGCCCAGCGCATCGATATCGAACCGCATGCCGATCACCGGGCCCGGGCCGCAGTCCAGGATACCGATCACACCCGTGAAGCCATCCCGCGCTGCCTCCGCATAAGGCTGCACCGCACCGTGCAGGCAGGCATCCTCATAGTGTGCCGCCAGATCCGCCGCGTCAGGGAGCCCCATCCTCGCATCCGCCCTGCACACCGCAGGTCCCAGAAGCACCGTATAGCCCAACCGGGTCAGGCGCTCTGCGATGATCGAGCTCGTCCGCACCTCATACCACCCCGTCTCCGGGTAGGCATGCAGCGACCGGCGAAGGCACACCAACTCCGGCTGCAGAGCATCCGCCTGCTCACATATCTCCTTGTAAATGCCCATACTCTACTCTCTTTTTTCTCTGTGCTCTTGTACCTGCGCTGTGCGGAAGGTGCTCCGATTACACGTTCCCGAACCGGCCGGCTCCAGATTGTGTGCACAGTGCTATTCTCCCACGGCTTCCAGGTTATGCTTCACCATCAACTTCTCTACAGGGCTCAGCGGCTGGGGTGCCATGTGCAGGTCGTACTCCAGCATCATGGCTTCCGGCTTCTTCGCGGTGTAGGGTTCCCAGACAGGAAGTCCTTCCCCGTTGGGGTCTCCGGTCTTCACGAAGTTCGCCCAGTAGGCGGCAAGGGCATTGGACAGATCATAGTCTCTTCCCGTATAAGGTCTGGAACTCTTGGTCAGCGTCTGGAAGACATAGTGGTGCTCGGTACTGTGCTGGGCTGCGGCAGCTCCCGGAGGGACCACAGTTACATAGTACTGATAGGGAGCCTTCTTACCGTTCTTCACAGAGGCTTCACACCAGGCCTTAGCTCCCGCATGCATCGCTCCGGTCATCAGGAATCCGGTTGCATACATAGCCTTCGCCTTCTCAGGATCCGTATCGATGCTCAGGGCCTCGCGGAATTCCTCACGGTGTCCCTCACCCAGAATCCTGTCCGCATCGGCAGCGATCCGCTCGTCCGTCAGTTCGGGAACCGGCATTGCGAATTCATCCGCCGTACAGCCCAGCATGATCGGCAGGTCCGGATAATCGCCCCTCTGCGCAATCGTACACATCTGCTCCGGGAATACATAGCCATCGATATTGGGGCCTACACCCATCAGAGGATCCCAGCCAAGGGTATCTGATACATGCTTGAACTTCTCCTGAATCTCCTCCTGAGAAGCGGCTCTTGCCTCGTCGATAGAGGAATATCCCATCGCCTTCAGAACATCCACTCCCTTCTGCTCAGACTCTGCCAGTGTCTGGGTGTCACCGCCGCAGCGGTTGATGGGGAAGCTCGATTGCATAATAGCGCCATGGATCATCCCCTTCGCCAGGGGAGAGATCACGCAGTGCATGACCTTCTCGCCGCCGCCGGACTGACCGAATACAGTCACATGCTCAGGATCGCCACCGAAGGCCTCGATATTCTCCTGCACCCACTGCAATGCTGCGAAGATATCCAGCACGCCGTAATTGCCGGAAGTATGATGGGCATCCTCCGCGGTCAGCTCCGGATGCGCAAAGTAGCCGAAGAGCCCCAGGCGATGATTCACGGACACCATAACGCAGCCGCGCTTCGCGAAGCCCTCGCCGTCATAGCAGTTCAGATGGCCATAGCCCTGTGCGAAGCCGCCGCCATGCAGATAGACGCATACCGGAAGCTTGCCCTTGCGGCGAATGGGGGTCCACACATTCAGATAGAGACAGTCCTCATCGCGCGGCCAGTCCAGGCAGTAGAATTCATTGCCGATGATATCATCGCCGCCCTCGGATGCGCGGCGCTCCTGATAGCAGATATTGCCGAAGGTGTAAGTCTCACGGACACCCTCCCAGGGTTCCACGGGCTGCGGCGCCTTCCAGCGAAGTTCCCCCACCGGTGCCTTGGCATAGGGAATCCCGCGGAACACCGCGATCGCCTGATTCCAGCCGGGGATACCGCGCACGATGCCGGCGGTAGTCTTCACCTCCAGCACAGACATATCCAGGCTTCCGGTTCTCTCAGATAAAACAGATGCCATAGTTGCTCTCCTTTCATAAGGGCAAATGCCCTGCCCCGCTGGGCGGGCTTCTCTCACATTCTGCATCTATTATAGATTCTTCGCAGGGGAAGCGCAAGAATTCC
>R17__coassemble_861_pt1 | contig 10931 bp, 6 predicted proteins | sample R17__metabat2_low_PE_029 | metagenome-assembled genome bin R17
TCACTATGCCATTCATCGTTCTGGTCTATCAGATGCTGCTATGATTTACCGTTCAGGTTCCGGCCGTCAATTAGAGAATGCAAATCGGACGAGCCGATTTGCTCTATGCGGTTATGTTTCTACGCCATTCTACGTTCCTTCCATAAGCTGAAAAGAAAGAGCAGACCTCAGGCCTGCTCTTTCTTTTCGTTTTTCGGAAGAATGATATGGAATTCTCTCTGTTTTTTCTCCAGTTCCGCTTCCTCAGGATACTTATTCTCGTACTCGAGGATCATATCCCCACGTCCCCTCTTCGTGAGTCCATAGTGGACACCTCTCTTGATAATATCATAGATTACGGCAAATACCGGAACACCTACGATCATACCCGGGAAGCCCCAGAGTCCACCGAACATCAGGATGGCGAACAGAACCCAGAAGCCGGACAGACCGGTTGAATTGCCGAGGATACGGGGACCTATGATATTGCCATCGATCTGCTGAAGCAGAAGATCAAAGATCACAAAGGTCAGTGCCTTCACCGGAGAAGTCAACAGGATGATCAGTCCTGCGGGAACCATGCCGATATAAGGTCCAAAGAAAGGAATGATATTCGTAACTCCGACAACGACACTGCAGAGCATCGCATTCGGCACCTTCAGGATTGTACATCCGATAAAGCAGATGATACCCACGATCGTACTGTCAACAATCTTACCGCCCAGGAATCCCGTGAACATCTTATCGGCATAGATGATCTCTGATTCGAACCACTGGGCTACCTGAACATTCACTGCTGAGTAAAGTACCATTCTTCCCTGCGCCAGGAACTTATGCCGATTCGCCAGCATGTAGACAGCAGCAATCAAACCGATAAAGAGATCACCAAGAACCCCTACAGCGCCAATCAATCCATAGGAGAAATTGCTCATCATACTTCTCAAATAGGGGAGCACATTCGTCTGCGTCCAGTCCTCGAAAGTATCGATGATACTTTCTGTTGACGTGTTCAGAGTATTCTGGATGAAGGTATTGCCTTCGAACAGCGATTCCGCGCCTGCTTCCAACTGTTGAATATAGGTAGGTATCGCATAAGTCAGACGAATCAGGCTTCTCGTCAGCTGTGGAAGCACAGAAGAAAGAAGGAAGTAGAGAACAATGAAGGCTGCCAGATAACTGAGCAGAATAGAGATGAGGGTCACAATATTCCCCTTCACATGAAAGCTGTACTTACGCACTCCCTTCATCAGCAGCTTCTCGAACATATTACAGATAGGACGGATCAGATAAGCGATCACAAGCCCATAGATAAATGGCATCAGAATATTGCACAGCTGCCTGAAAGCAGACATCACAGCCCCGGCTCTGAAGATCAGGAAGAAGAACAGAATGCCAAAGGTAATAATGACAACGCCGGTCATGACCACAGTCATCAGCGGACGAAACTTATCCTTCATGGACAGCTCCTTCCCGGAACAACGGTGCCTCCTTCGTCAGGCGGGAGATCCGCCGGAAGAGGTCCGTACCCGCCCGCTCCAGAAGCTCATATACCACCGACTCTGAAGTTGTCAGAACGATCCCCTGCTGCTCCATCCTCCGAAAGGCAATCTCTCTGTCATAGGAATTCCTGGAGTCCGTACAGTCACAGATCACATATACTCTGTATCCCTCCGATACCAGGTCGAGGGCTGTCTGCTGTACACAGATGTGCGCCTCTACGCCCCAGATCAATATATTCTTTCTGCCGCTCTTCTCCCAGTAATCCCGAATCGCATCATCCTGATAACAGCTATACGTAATCTTGTCAAAAACCGCTTCCGCCTTAGCGGCCTCCATCAAAGCAGTCTCTGTATCACCCAACCCTCTGGTATACTGCTGCGTTACGATTACCGGAATTCCCAGCTCCGCCAGACAACGCAGGAGATAAGCTGTTCTCTCGGTAACCCCACTGCGGTTCTCCATCGGCGGCATCAGCTTCTGCTGCATATCGATCATAACCGCAGAGGTATTCTGTGGCGTCAATTTTTCTCTCATCAAACATTTCCCTTCATGCCGTATAAGGCTTCCCCTTATACATCTCACACTTCATTATAACCAGAATCTAATGAATTTGCATTAGATTTTTAGTCAACGGCGATCATCTTCCCCATCGTCACAGAGTAGATCCAGATCTCCCGAACCTTCTGACCTCGTCCCTGCTCCAAGGCATCCCGATAACGGCATAGCTGTTCACGGTAAAGTCCCACAAGATAGCCCTCAGGATCCCGCTCAGGTACCCGGTCCGTCTTATAATCCCACAGGATGAGATCTCCATCCTCCTCCATGAATGCATCGATGATACCCTGAACCAGCAGGAAGTCATCGCCATCCGGGATTCCCATCACAAAGGGCTGTTCCTTATAGAGCCGGTCTTCCTTCTCAGCCGCTGCCATTCTTCTGCCGAGGTCTGACCGGTAGAACGCAGTGAAATCCCGCACACGAAGCATCGGACGAATCTCTTCGGAGATCATTCCCTCCGAAACCATACGGTCAAGCTGCCGCTTCATCTGTTCAGCATCTGCCCCTACCTCACAGGGGGTCTTCTCAAAAACGAGATGGTATGCGGTACCGCGGAGTGCGCCGAGTGAAGGCCCGCCGGATTCTGTCTGCCAGACGTCCTTCAGGGATGTATTCTGTTCTTCATGAGTGATGTCTCTTTGCTGCACATCCTCTGCATCTTTTACCGGCTCATCATAGGAAGCCCGTTCCAGGATGATTCCGTCCTGCTGCGCCAGAAAATGCTCTGCCGACTGATGCTTGAGTTCTGATACAGAGACAACGGACTTCCGGCGGATATCCTTCTCCCAGGGATAAGAATAATTCTTCATTGCCTCCAGACGGTTCCAGAGCTCCCGGTTGGGTTCCTGTGTGAAGTCACCCGCCAGCCAATTGCGCCGGAGCATCTCCTCCTCCCCCATTCGGACAGCTTCCTTCTCTACCAAAGACAGCTCCCCCTGAACATCTACCTGATACTTCCCCTGAGATTCCAACATCCCGGCCATCGCAAGCCAATCCAGATAGGATCCGGCCCGATTCAGCAGCAAACCCGGAAGACTTCCCTTCTCCATGCCAAGCTCCTGCCTGGTCCTGCGCAGAACTTCTCCTACCATCATATACTCATCGAGCTTCTTCCTGTCAGTGACAGCCGCCGTCAGGATCAGCTTCTCCTTCGCTCTGGTCATCGCCACATAGAGAACACGGAGTTCCTCGCCTCTCGTCTCCCTCCGCTGGCAAGCGGCGATCCTCTGTCTGGTCAGCGTCATGCAGCGGGTTCTCTGATTCGTATCGATATCTGCCGCAGCGATTCCCAGTTCTTCCTGAATCTGAATTCCTGCGTTGGCATCCATCAGATTGAAGTTCTTGGCCATACCCGCGACAAAGACTACCGGATACTCCAGCCCCTTACTCTTATGGATGCTGGTGATCCTCACCAGATTCTCATGCTCAGAGAGTACCTGCGCCTCACCGAAGTCCATCTCATAGGTCCGAATCTTCTCCATATATCGAAGAAAGTGGAAGATTCCGTGATAAACGGTCTTCTCGAAGTCCCTGGCCTTCTCCATCAGCATCTCCACATTGGCAAGCCGAACCGCTCCATCCGGTGATGCTGCCAGAATCAGTCGATAGTCCGTCTCCGTCAACACGCGGGAGAGCAGCTCCGCAATCGTGAGATGGATCGCTTCCTTTCGGTAACGAGTGATCAATTCCATCAGACGGTTCCACTTCTCCGTACAGATTCCGCCCTCAGCCCCGAGCTTACACCGCTCATAGAAGTCCTCCCCGATCTGCCCTGCACACATCTCAGCCATCTCCTCCTCAGAGAAACCACCGATAGGAGAATGCATCACCGAAGCCAAAGGGATATCCTGTCTCGGATTATCAAGGATCTTGAGGAAGTTCAGAAGGATCTGCACTTCCCCTGCTTTGAAGTACCCTTTCTTCAACTGTGTGTAGGCAGGAATTCCCTCCTGATTCAGGATACCTGCCATCTCCTCTGCCCATCCCTCCAGGGAGCGCAGGAGAATGACGATATCCCGATACTCCAGAGAACGGAAGCTTCCGGCCTTGCCATCCCACACCTGATAGGGCTGTGCCGGATTCATCAGTTCCCGAATACGCTCTGCGACTCGATGTGCCTCCGCTTCAGGGGCTTCAATCTCACCGGAGCTATTCTCTGTGATCAGCAGTTCCACCGATGGATCTTCTCCCCTATAGTCTGCACCTGCATAGAGAGCTGCCTTATCGTCATAGGCAACGCCGCCCAGTTTCTCCCCCATGATCTCATAAAAAAGACGATTCGCCTCATCGAGTACCGTCTTTCGACTGCGAAAGTTCTTGGACAGGTCAATCTTACATCCGGCTTCCCCATCGACATGCTCAGAGAATCTTCGATACTTATCCATGAAGAGCTCCGGCTTCGCCATACGGAACTTATAGATACTCTGCTTGACATCCCCCACCATGAACATGTTCGGACGACCGATTCGATCGGTAGACAGAGCCGTCAGAAGCTTCTCCTGAATCAGATTGCTGTCCTGATACTCATCGATGATGATCTCCCGAAACTGCAGGCTGAGCTGATCGGCAAGCTCCGTATAGTGTTCCCCATGGTCATCTCTCCTCATCAACAGATCCAGAGCCCAGTGTTCCACATCGGCAAATTCCGCAGCATTACGCTCTTTCTTCACCTTCTGATAACACGCCCTGAACTCCGTTGTAAGAGAAACCAGTTCCCGGCAGTCATGCATAGAATTCTCAATATGCAGGATCATATCCGACTCAGAACCCAGGCAGAACTTCTTCTGCAGCTTCTTACACTCATCCTTCACGATATCCCTCAAGGCGGAGAGCGCGTCCTTTTGTCCAATATCTTCGATGATCTTTTTAGGAATCGTCGGTTTCTTAACAAACTCGATACGTTCCAGACATGTCAGAAGAACAGGCAGAGTGTCCGCCTCCAGGCAATTCCGAAGTTCCCGAAGATCACTATTGAACATCGTCTCATACTTTGCAAGCCACTTCTGCCGCAGGCAGATCTGCTGAGCCATGCCGGTCATCTCATAGAGGACATGCAGATCCTGCCGAATCTCCTCCATAAGCTCCGATGCCCATGCGTAATCTGTCAGAGACTTCGGAGCTGCAGGTCCCTCACAGGCTTCTCGCATCCATGCATCCGGCCAGGGAGCAGAATCCGAGAAACGATAGAGACGCTGAATCATCTCTCTGACTGTCTTGTCACCCTTACCGGACGCATAGGCATCCATGAAGTGCAGAAAATCAGGATTCTTCTCCTGATAATGCCGCTCCATCATACGGTCAAGAACATCTTCCTTCATCAAGGTAGCTTCCCCTTCATCCAGAATGCGGAAATCCGGGTCCAGATCCAGATAATGGAAGTAATTCTTCACCAACCACTGACAGAAACTGTCAATCGTACAGATATGTGCCTGGTCAAGCAGGGAGATCTGACGATGCAGATAAGACGCCGAAGGGTCCATTGTCAGCAGATCCTCCATGCGGGAACGCAGTCTCTCCTTCATCTCCGCCGCTGCAGCGCGAGTAAAAGTAACGATCAAAAGTTCATTCACATTCAGAGGATCGACCGGATCCTGAATCTGACTCAGGACATGCTCTACAAGAACTGCCGTCTTGCCGGACCCGGCAGCTGCAGCTACCAGCAGATGATTCCCGCGGAACTCAATGACTCTCTTCTGATCTTCTGTCCACTGCATTCGCCTTCTCCTCCTCTTCCATCCTGTTCCAGAAATCCTTCTCCTTCAGAGATATGACTCTGCGATAGTGATATCCTTCAGATCTGGGGCGGAAGCCGCAGACCCCTGAGAACTCACAGTAATCACACCCGGTGGAAGACTTCTTCTTGTAGGGTTCTGCTGAGATATTGCCTTCCATGATCTCACAGGCGAATTGCTGCGCCTTCTTTCTGACATGGTGTCTCAGCCAGTCAAACTGGTCTGTCGAGATCTTGCTTCCGGCAACCGCCCCCATATGCTCTTTCACTTCGTCAACATTCAGGGTCATGCCATGCATCTGCATCTCCTTATCTCTCGCAGTCTGAATCTCTTCCTCTGACATATCGGAAGTCACATCCACGCACGGGTCGTCTACAATATAGTAGTAGATTCCACCGGGAAGCACCTGAACCTCAGGGTTCACACGTTCCGCCTGTTCCATCACGGCTTCCAGATACATGGGAAGCTGCAATTGAATCCCGTCATAGAGAAGAGATACATCCAGCTTCGTATGACCGGTCTTATAGTCAACGACACGGAGATAGACCTTCGGATACCCTTCCTTCCCTCCGGATATAACTTCCACATCATGATCTCTTCCGGGCATCACTGCAGTCTCTGTCTTCAACGGATCGGTTACAGCTGTATCTGATGCCGGACCCATGGGATTCTCCGTACGGTATTGGTCCAGACGATCCACAACACCCTTCAGGATCATCTGCTCCTCATCGCTCAGATACATACGCATCGCAGGAGTAGTATATCCATCGAAGTAAAGTTCGAAGGCCTTAGGTTCAAAGTCCTCAGTGGAAAGAAATCGCAGGATGGAATCCACCGTATGATCAGCCATCATCGACCACCTGCGCTTCAGGTACTCATTCTTTCCATTCTCCTCCATGAGAAGAATGCCCTCGGATTCTGAGGCGCAGACTACCGACTCCCTGACCAGCTTGCGGCACTCTTCCTCAGAGATCTCCTTATATGAGATCTCCCGCTCTCTGCACAGACGGAAGAAGACTTCAAGCGTCTTATGAAAGAAACTCCCCCTGCGATCACTGTGCAGTTCTCCATCCGGGCGTTCACTCAGAGCAAGACCGAAGTTCAGGAAGTGCGCATACGCACACTTGGCATAGGACTCCAGACGAGTCACTGATCCCTGCATCTCCTTCCCATAAAGAGCGGCAGCACAGGATCTGGAGATGACGCTTCCCCCATAGATAGCGAAATTCGTGCGAACCAGAGACTGCATACGTTCAGGATCCTGTGCATATAGCCACGATGCAAGTGTCTCCTGCTCTTTCGTGATGCTGCCATCGTGTGCACGCTTCTTCATCATAGTAAGCCCGGACGCCATATCTTCCCACAGCAGACTCTCTCCCGCAAGGATCATCGGAAGTTCTTCTGCATCTCCTTCCGACATATGAAGTCCCGGAAAGAGACGTTCCAGCGAATGAAAGAGGTAGGAGATCCGTCTGGCATTGCCATCCATTCCCATACGGGAAGCCGTAAGGATCAGCTGTTCCGATGGCTTCGTAAACAGCGTATAGATATAGAAGCGCTCCTGATTGCCAACTACTTCCGCTGTGGGAGCCAGATTCATATGATGTTCCATCAACAGTGCTCTCTCATTCTCAGACAAGATACCACCGGAGGCATGAACCCCGGGAATATATCCATCGTTGAACCCTACGACGATCAATGTTCGAATCTCATGCAGTCGGCTTCTCATCACATCGCCAACCTGTACACGATCTACGGAAGAGGGAATCTTACCGAGCTTCACTTCGCTGAGGCCGGCATCCAGGATATCCGAGAACTCAGCAAGACTGATCACAGAACCGCCAAGCAGCTCATCCATCTGATGAAAAAGCTGATCCAGATAAGAGCAGATCATGCGATACTCCTGGGCAAGTTCCGCGTCTCCCTTCGCTTCCTGCTCATCAGCCCAGGTCTCCATCTGTTCTGCCGCATGGATCTGTTCCATCATCTGACGCAAAGCCCTCGTACGTTCTGCTACCGTGATTCCATCCTTCTTGTTTCTCACCAGCCGAATTGGTTCCAGGGCTCCCATACTGCCTTCCTCGCCTGATTTAACTGTTCGAAATCCGGTTCTGCCTTCGAGGTCCACCTTCGATCCCAGGAGTTCTTCCATCGACCGGCACCGCGGATACTGCAGGCCAGACAATAATTGTCCACCATATCCAGAACATCGTCCGGAAGAATGGGCATACCGCTCTTGAGATACCGAAAGACAGCTTCGTAGGAATAGTCCTCCGGGAATATCTGAATCGCACTGCGAAGATACTCTACCAGAGGGTTCCCCAGGACACCCTTTCTCACGTCAATAAAAGCCGGAACACCAAACTTCCGAAAAGACATCTCCAGATGATCGCGATATTCTTCCAGATCACCTGTAACTACTGCGATATCACGGTAACGGTACCCCTGCTCTCTTACCAGAACAGCGATCTTCGCCGCTGCATACTCTGCCTCAGCTGCCGGATTACGGAAACTGCGTGCGCAGATCCTGTCTTCGGATACCGTTCCTGAAGTCCATTCCGTAAGCACCGGGCGCATCAGATGATCTGCAAGGAAGGCAAGTTCCGGCGCTGCAGCATGGCGATACTTCGTCTCACAGAAGATCTTCTTCGTCTTCACACCAAGTTCCTTCGCAATTCCATTCATCGTAAAGACGGCTGATTGGCTCATATAGAAGAGATCTTCCGAACGGATCTCCTCCTTCCAATCCTCCTTCGGTACCGCAAAAGCCATAGACACGTCATCTGCCTGGCACAGCATGATCTTCAGAATATCCAACTGCACCGAGGTGAATCCGGTAAAGGAATCCATGGCGATCACGGTACCCTCCAGAAAGTGAGAGGACGGCAGCAGCTGTCTGAGAATCGGAAGAATCTCCTCTGCGCAGGACATACTCTCCCCCTTCGCCTGATTCAATGCATGATAAAAAGTCAGAAGATCACTGAGCTTCCGAGCCAGCAGCGGATGATCCGCTATATCTTCCTGCATGCTGCCTAACTGCTCTTCCGTGATTCCATATTGATAAAACTCTGAGATCAGGGACATCAGACGGCTGACGAATCCCGGCTTCTTCAGACTTCTTCGAAATACGGCCAGATCCTCCTGATGATCCAGGGAAACCTTGCGGAGGAGCATATTCTTGCCCATGTCGGAGAGAACCGGCAGATCTTCCCGACCCACTTCTCCGAGCACGCGGTAAGCCAGACGTTCGAAGCTCAGGATATCAATATTGAGAACCGCGTGTCTGGGATGAAGAGCTACGATACTTCTCTGTGTCTGCATCGTAAACTGCTCGGGAACCAGCATGATATGCCGCTTCTTCGGATACTGAACGGAAGACGCAATCAGGCGTTCCATCAGCATGCGGGACTTACCGGTGCCCGGACCACCGAGAATATATGTCAAAGCCATAAAATACCTCTTAACATAAGATCGTTGAGAACAATTCAGCAATACCACATCCCAACCTTCTATGACTGAAGATGGAACTGCATACCTACCTGCTTTACAACCATTGATTATACATGAAATCTGGGGTATAAATCTCCCTCAGTAAAACAATTTCTTATATTATAACATAGATTCCGAAAGGTTATATGAAAACCGTGACCTGTGGAACCGAATTCCTGCGCAGTAAAAATACAGAAGAAGAGAGAGGCTGTGAAAAATGACAACTCACTTTTCACAGCCTCTTTTCTGCTTAGAACTTCATTTCAATTAGTGATGGAACAGTCTCATTCCTACGAATGCCATGCACATATCGTACAGATCTGCAGTCTCGATCACATTATCATCACGAACGGAACCACCGGCCTCAGCTACATACTGAACACCACTCTTATGAGCGCGCTCGATATTGTCACCGAAGGGGAAGAACGCATCGGAACCCAGAGCCACACCGGTCATCTGATCCAGCCAAGCACGGCGCTCTTCACGGGTGAATACCTCAGGCTTCTCAGTGAATACACGCTCCCATGCGCCGTCACGAAGAACATCATCACAGTCATCGGAGATATATACATCGATTGCATTATCGCGGTCAGGGCGACGAACATCGGCCTTGAAGGGAAGGTTCAGAACCTTGGGATTCTGACGAAGGAACCAGTTGTCTGCCTTATTGCCGGCAAGACGAGTACAATGAACACGGGACTGCTGACCGGCACCGATACCGATGGCCTGACCACCCTTGGCATAGCATACGGAATTGGACTGGGTGTACTTCAGAGTGATCATAGCTACGATCAGATCACGAAGTGCATCCTCGGTCATGTTTTTGTTCTTGGTAGGAATATTCTTCAGGAACATCTCGCGATTGATCGGGAAGTCGTTTCTCTTCTGCTCGAAGGTGATACCGAATACTTCCTTAGTCTCAAGTTCCTCGGGCTTATAGTTAACATCCATCTGCATTACCAGATAATTGCCCTTCTTCTTCTTCTTCAGAATCTCCAGCGCTTCCTCCGTGTAAGAAGGAGCGATGACACCGTCAGATACCTCACGAGCCAGGTAAGCAGCGGTAGCTGCATCACACTCATCAGACAGAGCAGCAAAGTCACCATAGGAAGACATACGGTCAGAACCTCTGGCACGGATATAAGCAGTGGACATGGGAGTCAGTTCAACACCCTCTACGAAGTAGATCTGCTCTTCTACCTCATTCAGCGGTACATATACAGCAGCACCGGCAGGGCTTACATGCTTAAAGGAAGCAGCTGCGGGAAGACCGGTAGCCTCCTTCAGCTCCTGAACCAACTGCCAACTGTTGAAAGCATCCAGCAGATTGATATAACCGGGCTTACCATTCAGTACCTGGAAGGGCAGCTCGCCATCCTTCATGAATACACGGGCAGGCTTCTGATTGGGGTTGCAGCCATACTTCAATTCCATCTCTTTCATTGCGTAATCTCCTTTTCTTAATTGGATAAAGTCAGAACCGGAAAGAAAACAAGGCATCGGATGCCTGATGAAAAAAAGAGCCCACTTTCCGGACGTGAATCGCCCAGACGGTCGGCTTGCATCGGTTATGCTCCATGTGGTCCATTCCACTTCCGTCAGTCGCATAACTAAGTTATTCATAACATGAAAAGCCTCCGATGTCAATCGTCGAAGGCTCATCCTTATGATACA
>R17__coassemble_862_pt1 | contig 10915 bp, 8 predicted proteins | sample R17__metabat2_low_PE_029 | metagenome-assembled genome bin R17
TCGCCACACATTCTCCGCGTAGGGTTTCCAACCGCGAATCACTTCCGCACCGGTGATTACAGCGGCTCCGGGAATCTCAGACCGATAAGTGATCCGGGCATCCTCACGGCCCGCGTTCTTCGGATCGACATACTCGCGGTAGACCCCGGGGGCCACCTGAACGGTATCTCCCGGCTGCGCCAGAGCGGCAGCCTCGCTGATTGTCGCGAAGGGGCGGGATGCCGAGCCGTCACCCGAACGTGCCACGGATGCGGATACATAATAAGTTCTCATATTCTTATACCTCTTATCTGATGGATATCATCTCGCCGGGATTCCTCCCGGCATCCGTCTCTTGTCTAGCGGCTGAGAGCTGTTCCTCCTCCGGTTCTTCTGATCCGAAGTGCTGCTGGAAGATCCGATGGATCCTCCGACTGTTCAGGTATACGCAGCCAGCGAACCAGAACATCAGCAGCATCGTCACAAAGCAGCTGAAGATCTTCTCCGGCAGAGGAACGAAGGCAAGGATCAGGAAAGCCGACATGCTGATCAGGGTCATGATCAAGGTATCCGGCAGGTGGGTCATCGCCAGCAGGATGCTGTTCTTAAGTGTGCCGCCCAGCGTATTCTCGAAGCGAGCCGTCAGTGCGAAGGCATACTGCATCACCATCACGAGCAGCACCGCCTGGATACCGGCCACTGCCGTGAGCGGCAGTTCCAGGCCCATGTCCGCAAGTGTCCGACCTGCCCACAGATCCCCGACGCAAACCGCCAAGACCATGAGACAGATCAGCCACAGCTTCAGAGCAGGCCTGAAATTCCTCCTGAAAGCGCGGAAGAATCCTTTCGTGATCAGCCCTTCCTCCTCACGAAGCATCCGCAGCGACATATCATATACCGCCGTCAGGGAAGCTCCCAGAGTGATCACCGGAAGAGAGCAGATCATCAACAGCACGTTCAGCACGATAAGATCGAAGAGCCTGCTCATCACCTGAGCATACTTCCCTTCAGTTGAGAAAAACTGTTTAATCATAACGTCATACCTCATGGCCGTACTATGACGGCTCTGTCAGCAGGAATCGTCCCTGCAGTCAATGTCCCCTGTATTCCGCAGGAGACACCCCTGTATACTTTTTGAAGGTCAGGGAAAAATAGTTTACATCCCTGTATCCGACCTGCTCTGCCACTTCCAGCACCTTCTGACTGCGCCGCCCCAGGAGGACCTTCGCCCGCTCCATCCTCTGGCGCATAATATAGTAGTTGCAGCCTATACCTTCTGTCTTCTTGAAGAGTTTGGAGAAGTAAGCGACTGACAGGTAGAACTGCTCTGCCAGCTTCGTTACAGACAAGTCCTCCTCCAGATGATTGTCGATATAATACTTCGCATTGCCGATCACATCATCCGCAGCCGGACCGGCAGTTCCCAGCACCGTTTCCAGAAAATGGATTCCTACCCTTCCCAGGTCGGAGAAATCTGTCTCCTGCGCAGTCATCAGCAGTTCCGTCAATGCCTCGGCCGGGACCGCCTTTGCTTCAGTCAGCTGTGCCAGATAGATATCCGTCATCGCATGGACCCACTCCTTGCGACAGACTTCTTCCTCCCACCTGCCGTCGGTCAGTTTATGCCAGAACTCCCCATAGAGTCCCATCGCATGTTTAGGTCTCTTCAGGTTAGCCTCGATCTCCCGTACCAGCAGCCGGACCTCATCATCGGTCTCTACTTCTGCGGAAGCCTGGACGATGACGCTCCTGCGGCACCGTTTCATCTCCCACAGCTTCTTCGCCGACTCATAGGAATCGGGTAGTTCCGCAATACAGGAAGCCGCTTCCCCGAGATATACCTCCCCGGCCACATCATACTCAGACTGCAGAACCGCCTGAATCTCTCCGAGGATATCTCCGACCTTCTTGCGGCCGGTTCCACAGAACAAGAGAAGGATCAAGGCATTGTTCTCGTCACGGAAGGTAAGACCGACTCCTCTGTACTCCACCATACTGATGCAGGTACTGTTTACGGAAAGGTCGAGCAGTTCCCTCTGCCGATCCCACTCATTATCCACCCCGGACTCCGGTGTGATTACTGCGATCTGCATTGGCTCCGGTTCATTCCACCCGCTCTGAAGAAGCAGCAGCCGAATCTCATCCGTCACCGCCTCCCTGTGAAAAAAGTTCCGAAACAGAGTCTCCACCCGCATCTGTTCCGACAGACCACGGACACGCTCCAGCAGCTGCTGCCGGCTGCGCTTCTCTGCCAGTTCCCGGTACTGCCCAATCTGGACGCGGATCGCCTCGGCCAACTGCTCCGGCTCTACCGGCTTCAGCAGATAATCGTGCACATCCATCCGGCAGCACTCCTGCACATAAGAGAAGTCGTCGTGCCCCGTCAGAACGATAATCCGCAGATTCGGATTGATCTCATTCATCTGGCGTATCAGCTGCAGGCCATTCATATTCTTCATTTCAATGTCAGTCAGAACGATATCCGGCATATGCTCCTGCATCCGTTCCAGCGCCTTCGTTCCTGACCCTGCTGTATCCACGTAGTCAATCCCCAGTTCGCTCCAGGGAAGCAGGCGGGCGATTCCCTCGCGCATAAAGCGTTCATCATCCACAATCAGAATACTGTACATCTCTTCTTCCCCTCATCTTCCGAAATACTGCTGATCACCGGACCGGCTGAACCGCCGGCCTTGCCGGCAGACGCACCGTCACCGTGATGCCTCCCTGCCGATTCTTCTCATAGTGAAGTCCGCTGCCTTCCCCGTAGCGGATCGCAAGCCTGGTGTGTACATTCTTCACCCCGTAGCTGCCGTCATTCACCAGAACACCGATGTTCGCGTTCAGGGCATCTATCGCTTCTTCGCTCATACCGATTCCGTCATCCTCCACCATCAGGATCAGCCACCCATCCTCAATTTCTGCTGTCACACGCACATGCCCCTTCCGGTCTTCTACCGGCTTGATGCCATGATAGATGGCATTCTCGATCAGGGGCTGCAGGGTGATCTTGGGAATCTCCATCCGCTCCGCATCCGGAGCGATATCATATTCCATCTCCAGGATATCATCAAAACGGATATTCTGGATCAGGATATAGCTTCGCGTATGCTCCAGTTCCGCAGACAGAGGCACAAGCTCCGCCCCTTTGCTGAGGCTCAACCGGTAGAACCGGCTCAATGCCATGATCATCTTCGAAGCTTCCTGTGCTCCCTCCAGCAGAGCCTGCCAATGAATGCACTCCAGGGTATTATATGGAAAATGAGGCTTGATCTGACTCTGCAATGCATTCAGCCGAATCTCTGTATTCTCCTGCTCTTTCCTCCGGATCATCTCCATCTGTTCCTTCAGTGAGATGGTCATGGAATTGAAGGTACGGGAGATCCGGTTAAGATCCTCCCCCTGATATTCCTTCATCCGGACATCGAGATCCCCGTCCGTGACGCGGTCCATCACATGCTGCATCTCCTCCATCGGAGCAAAAACTTTCTCACACAGGCGGTACACCACGACGATCGCAAGGAGTGTAAAAAGCAGGATAACCATAGCCATCACCCTGGCTGTCATCCAGATATCCCCCAGGACCTCCTGCCGCGAGAAAGAGGCCTCCGCGATCCACATCCGATCGGAGGACATACTCCAGGCTGTCATCCGATCCCCGGTCTCCCATTCTCCCTGGGTCCCGTTGGGATCACCAATCACCTCCGCGGCTGTACCGATCTCTGTCTGATCTGCAGAGAGAGTAATCACCCCCTCTCCATTGATCAACCGAAGTGCCGTCGTACTGCTCTCCGGTTCAATCAGCGCGTACAGTTCGTCCGTGCCGATTCCCACCACAAGCCAGGCACGAGGCTCCTCACCAATCGAGTATTTCTCATAAACCGGGCAATAGAGGTTCAGTTCTGCCTCATCATACACTCCCGTCATCAGCCCTATGAACACGCCGCTGGTCTTCAGAGCCGTTGCCCCGGTGGTCCCCTCCAGCAGCCTGTTGTAGGTATCTGTGTATGTCATCTCCCGTCCCAGGTACAGGGGATTCGTCCCGTTCACTCTGATCAATGCCACATAATCAATCACTGCATAGCTCTGCTTCAACAGACGCAGTTCCTCATTGACACCGTTCACGATCTGAAGGTAGTCGACCTGCGATTCGACCTCCTCATTCACATAGTCTGAGATATCAGCGATTGTTGTCATCATGATCATCAGGTTCGCAATGTCATCTATAGTACTTCCTACCGTGGACAGGCTTGTCGTCAGATGATCCTGCGTGCGGCTGCTGGTCTTCGCCCGCAGCGAACTGACCGCTGTACTGCAGACGATCAGCAAAATCAAAAGATTGGAGCAGAGGATCAGAGCCCCGGCAGACAGCATAATCTTCCCCGACATATGCAGAGATGCAAACCATTTTCCCAGACCTCTTCTCTTCTGCTCCATCTTCATGTTATTCTCCCCTCCCGCAGACAGACCTTCCATGCGGCATACGATCAGTGGCAGACCGACACCAGTCGGTTCCATCCTACTTTCATACTATCACATTCCCGGGATTCTTTCACCGGATATCTATCCTGTCGTTGGGCTTTCTCAGGCGGCAGCGTTAACCCTTCACTGCGCCTGCCATCATGCCTTCGATCAGCTTGTCCTTGGCGAAGATATATACCAGGACCATAGGCAGGATGGACACGAACAGTACCGTCATAATCATGGGGATGTTCATGGTGTACTGACCCTGGAATTCATTCACTGCCAGAGGCAGAGTACGATTCGCAGAGGACTGGGTCAGAGTCAGGGCAAAGCTGAACTCGTTCCAGATATTCACACCATCGTAGATCAACAAGGTTGACAGACCGGGTTTGGCCAACGGCAGCATGATCTTCCAGAAGATGCCGTACTTGCCGCAGCCGTCGATCCCTGCCGCTTCCTCCAGATCCTTCGGCACACCGGCCATGAAGGTCGTCAGAATGAACACGGAGATTGGCAGGTTAAATGCTACATAGGGACCAATCAGTGCCCAGATGCTGTCATAGAGACCAGTCTTTGTCATCATCATGAACAGCGGAAGCAGGGTCACATGGATCGGAACAGACATGCAGGCCACGATCAGGGAATAGATCGGCTGGTTCAGCTTGAACTTCCAGCGAGACAGTGGGTAGGCAGCGAAGGCACTGAACATCAGCAGGATCACCAGAGTGACAACCATGACGATCACAGAGTTGAAGAAATAGTGCCAGATGCTGCCGGAGAATACCTCAATATAGTTATCCAGATTCAGGGACTGAGGCAGGGAGAAGACTCCGTACTTCATGATCTCCTTCTGGGTCTTCAGCGTACACATCAGCATGAAGAAGAAGGGAACCAGACACACCAGAAACCAGAATGCGACCAGGATGCCGACAATGATCGACGATGCCTTAAAACCTTTCTTTTGTCCAGCCATCTTAATCCTCCTTTCTGTTCAGCAGACGCATGGTAATAATGGCAATCACGGAGATCAGAATGAACATTCCGGAAGCCACCGCGGACGCATAGCCCATCTTGTAGGACTCAAATGCCTCAGAATACATGTAGGTAGCCATCAATTCAGAGGAACTGCCGGGACCACCGCCGGTCATAACATACACCAGATCGAAGTACTTCAGGGAACCGACCATGGACAGGACGATTGCGCTCTTGATGGAAGGCTTCAGCAGGGGCAGGGATACCTGCCAGAAGTACTGGCTCTCGGTAGCTCCGTCCACCATGGCCGCCTCATGGATGTCACTCGATATCCCACCATAGCCTGCCATATAGTAAACCATATAGAAGGGAGTGAACTGCCAGGCAATGATGAAGATGACCGTCAGCAATACCGTGGATGGATTGCCCAGCAGGTCCACTTTGCCGCCGCCCAGCAGCTTGCTGATCGCGGTCACAAAACCAGTGGACGGATCCAATGCGTAGCGGAACAGATAACCGATGGCCACAGAGCTCATCAGCATGGGAATGAACCAGATGACCTTGCAGATGTCGGCCTTCTTGCCTGCATTATTCAGGAAGGTAGCCAATGCCAAGCCGATTGGCATCTGCAGGATGATGGACAGAAACATCACGATGATGTTATTCTTGAAAGCGCTCCAGAATGCCGTGTCCTTAATCAGGGTTATCCAGTTCTTCAAGCCGACAAAGGTCTTGGTGGCCGAATAACCATTCCAGTCATAGCCGCTGGTGATGAAAGACTGAATGATAGGATAGATGATGAAGACTGCAATTACGATCAGCGCCGGGGTCAGAAATACTGCGGCCGCAATCGCCGTCTCTTTTCTGTTTCGTGCTGCCATTGATGTTGCTTTATTCATTTGTACTTATTCTCCTCATAGTTTTAGGAACGAGTGCCGGATGCACCAGGCATCCGGCACTCAAGGTCAAGGAAGAAGTAGATCAAAATTAGTAATTAACTGTGATGAATTACTTACCGAGATAAGCGTCGATTGCTTCCTGCATCTGAGTATCGGCCTCCTCAGGGGTCATCGTCAGTCCGAAGATCTCCTGAGAGGTGGACTTGTGCACCTCAGCAACCTCTGAAGGAAGGTACTGATCATACCACAGCTGTACGCCGGAAGAAGAGTTCAGAGAATCCAGAATCTCATTGATAACGGCATTGTCTGAGCTGAAGCTCTTCAGAGGGATGATCTTGCCCTGCTCGGTACGTGCTGCAACAGCCTCGTCGTCCAGCAGATAAGAGATCAGCTTGAAAGCACCCTCGGTATCAGCACAGGTTGCGGATACGGAGTAGAGATTGTCACCCAGAGTACCAAGAACATAGGACTGATCCGCATCAGAAGTCTCCAGCGCAGGGAAGGGGAAGAAGCCCAGAGTGTCATCTTCCATCATGGTGGACTCATCAGTTACGTTGGATACGAACCAGGAACCCATAAGATCCATGGCAGCCTCGCCATTGTAGAACAGCATACGAGCCTGACCGGAGTCATCGTCCATGCCATTGTAGCCTTCGCAGAAGTAGCCCTTGTTAACCCACTCCTGAATCTTGTTTCCTGCGTACTCAAAGGCTTCATTCTCGAAGGAACCGGTGCCTGCCGCTGCCTCAGCGAAAGGTTCCAGTCCGCCGTAACGGGTCACCAGATACTGATAGTACATAGATCCGGTCCACTTGGTGGCATTGGCCAGGGCAAAAGGAGCAATGCCATTCTCTACCAGAGTGTCACAGATTGCTTCCAGTTCGGAGATGGTAGTAGGTTCCTCCAGACCGTACTCCTCAAACACTTCCTTGTTATAGAAGAAGCCGGCTACGGAGATATTCTCCACAGGTACCGCGTAGATAGAGTCATTGTAGGAGCACTGAGCGATTGCGGCATCCAGAAACTCATCCTTGTAGTTGTCGGCGCTCATATACTCAGTCAGATCGGCAATCAGCCCCTCATCCACGTAATCATACAGTGTCTGTCCGCCCCAGGTGATGAAAACATCAGGCATAGTGCCGGCATTGATGGCCAGTGACAAGTCCGTCTTGTAGCTGTCGTTCTGCTTCTGAACTACGGTCACCTCATACTGAGGGTTGTCTGCCATGAAGCGGTCTACGGATTCCTGAATAACATCCACCATGGTACCGGTCTGAATGTGCCAGATGGTCAGCGGAATCTTCTCGCCGTCCGTTGCTGCTGCTTCGGCTGCCTGAGTCTCAGCCCCCTCTGCCGCCTCGGTAGTACCGGTGCTGGAGCTGCAGGCAGTCATAGACAATGCCATGACGAAGACGAGTGCTGCAGATAAAACTTTTTTCATTTTCATAAGGTTTTCCTCCTCCTTTATTAAGTGACTTGATTGTATCAACAAAGGCCATGACCTCCCATAGATTTTTTAGTCCCAAAGGTCAAGTTTTTTTGTCCGTTTTGAAATAATTTTATCATATTTTTTATAATTTTCTTTTTAAATTTGAGAACTAAGGCTGATATTGTCACATCTTTATGTCATATATTTTATTTTTTCGATTGCTTCCATGATTTTCCATAGAGATTTTTGTCCAATCCGACGATTTTTTTATCTTCCCAGGCAAAATATCTCCGGTAAATTGAAACAGCCCCCGTCTACATGACAGGGGGCTGTTCAAATTCCATATCCACTTCTATATTACACTTACTTTCGTCCGCACACGCAGATCACTTCCGTTCATCCCCGTTCGTATCGTTGTAAGGGATCTCTGCCCATGCATAATCAGCAGAGTTCTCTGCCGTATTGAAGGTGTTCACCATCCATCTTCCCTGCCTGCCAGGTCATACCGGCAATCGTATTGGGATCATCCATGTCAGAAGAGCATTTACACCTTAACGTCCTTCTCTACTTCCTTCAGCATATCTTCCAGGAAGGCGGGAAGATAGAACGCACCGATGTGAAGACGGGGCGTATAATACCTGGTGCGGAGGTTGTGCTTCCGCCATTGCTCTGCGTTCAGGTCATCGATGGGATGGTACTTCTTGCTGGCAAAACCGAAGAGCCAATAACCGGCCGCAAAAGTGGGAATGTGCGCCTGATACACGCGGCAGACGGGGAAGGTGGAGGCGATGCGCTTATGGCTTCGCTGCATGGCCTCCGCGTCCTCTCGATAGAAGGGAGATCCCTGCTGATTGACCATGATGCCATCGGATTTCAATGCCTTATAGCAATTACCATAGAATTCTCTGGTGAACAATCCCTCAGAGGGGCCGAAGGGATCACTGGAATCAACGATGATCAGATCATATTCATCTTCACAGCGGCGGATGAACTTAAGACCGTTCTCAAAAAAGATATTGACACGAATATCGTCCAGACGGCAGGCATTCTGCGGCAGATAGGCCCGGCAGACCTCAACTACCTTTTCATCCATCTCCACAAGATCGATGCGCTTGATCTGATCATATCGAGTCAGCTCCCGCACCACACCGCCATCACCCACACCGATAACAAGTACGTTCTGAATATGGGGATGTACTGCCATCGGCACATGGGTGATCATCTCGTCATAGATGAATTCATCCCGCTCCGTCAGCATGATATTGCCATCGAGAGCAAGCACTCGTCCAAACTCCACCGTATCAAGAATCTCAATGTGCTGATAGAAGCTCTCTGCAGAATATAACTGCTTTTTCACACGAAGACTCAGCTTGACATCCGGGGTATGAAATTCACTGAACCAAAGTTCCATTGTAAGTCCTCCTTATACCAGCACGTTCAGATTCTCAATCGTCGGATCTTCCGGGCCGGTCATCTGACAGCCCTTCGCCTTAGCATACTCAATATAGTCAATAATCTCTGCGGTAATACGCTCTCCGGGTGCGAGAATAGGGATTCCCGGCGGATAACACATAACGAACTCGGAGCAGACCCGCCCGACAGTTGCACGAAGCGGCAAGCTCTCCTTTCTGGCATAGAAGGCATCCTGCGGACTCGCGGAGACTATGGGATCGATATACTCCTGATTCATCAGACCGGAAGGATCTCTGCGATAGCGCCTCCGCAGATCGGAAAGTGCAGATACCAGCCGCTCTACCTCCTGGATCCGGTCTCCGATGGAGAGATATGCCAGAATATTGCCCAGGTCACCGAATTCGATCTGAATGTCATAATCATCCCTCAATGCATCATAGACCTCGATCCCCGCAAGACCGATGTCAAGCGTATGCACACTGAGCTTCGTCGTGTCGAAATTAAAGACCGAATCACCATTGATCAGTTCACTGCCGAATGCATAGTAATCCCCGATGGCATTGATCTCCTCCCGGGCATATTCTGCCATTCGCTTGACCCGGCTGAATTCCTGCCGGCCATTCAGTGCCAGATTGCTGCGAGAGATGTCAAGACTGCTCATGAGCAGGTAACTGCCCGACGTCGTCTGTGTCAGGTTGATGATCTGACGCACATATCCTGCGTGAATGCGGGAACCTGTCAGCAGGAAGGAAGACTGTGTCAGACTCCCGCCGCCCTTATGCATGGAGATGGCAGCCATATCTGCACCGGCCGCCATGGCGGATACCGGCAGATTGTCCCCAAAATAGAACTGCGTTCCGTGTGCCTCGTCAGCAAGGCAGTACATGCCTGCATCATGCGCCATTCTTACAATGCTGCGAAGATCGGAACATATGCCGTAATAGGTAGGGTTATTCACCAATATTGCCACAGCATTCGGATGCTCACGGATTGCCTTCTCCACCTGGCTGCGGCGCATGCCAAGCGGAATTCCCAGCCGCTGATCGACCTCGGGATTCACATAGACCGGAATGGCCCCACACAGGACAAGAGCATTAATCACACTGCGATGAACATTGCGAGGAAGGATGATCTCATCTCCACGCTTACAGACAGTCAGCACCATGCTCTGAACTGCGCTTGTTCCCCCTCCCACCATCAGGAAAGCATTCGCAGCGCCGAAGGCATCTGCAGCAAGCTCCTCAGCCTCTCGAATGACGGATACAGGATGACAGAGATTGTCCAGCGGCTTCATGCTATTGACATCGACATTGACACACTGCTGACCAAGGAATTTCGCAAGTTCGGGATTCCCACGACCATGCTTATGCCCGGGAACATCAAAAGGGACCACACGCATCTGACGGAAATTCTCCAACGCCTCATAGATAGGCGCTCGCCGCTGGTCCAGTCCGGATTTCTTTACCATAGAATATACCTCCCTCTCCCGTGCAAAAAAAAACACAGGACTAATCCTGCGCCGCAGGCCGTCTTGTGTCTGAATTCAGAATATAAAATACGAATGAACCCTCCGAACAGGAGGGAATCCATGTACAAAAATATCGGAATCATACGGGGTTCAGAGTTCATCAGGCAATTTGCTTCAGCTACTACTGTTATTGACCGTTTCACAAGCCGGCGCAGGACGCCGTTCGGTTTATGAGAAACCAACTGGTTTTAAGAAACCAACTTATAAAATTTGGGCTTCTAACCCAATCAATAA
>R17__coassemble_868_pt1 | contig 10844 bp, 9 predicted proteins | sample R17__metabat2_low_PE_029 | metagenome-assembled genome bin R17
ATCTCCCGGCAGATTCGACCGCCTATATCATGCAATTCCGCCCCGGCAGGCGGACGTCCCTCGGTAAGTTCGACCGCCTATATCACGCAATTCCGCCTCGGCAGGCGGACATCCCTCGGCAGATTCGACCGCCTATATCACGCAATTCCGCCTCGGCAGGCGGACGTCTCCCGGCAGATTCGACCGCCTACATAAAGAAGGGGCGCCGTGCATGCACGACACCCCTTCTTATAAGATATGTTTGGGTATGAATCTCTTGTGTCAGATTACATTCCGCTGTGCAGGATGCCCATAGCCGTCTGCAGCTTCTCAACAGGAATCTGTCCGGGAGCGGATACCTGACCTACAGCACCGAAGGTCATGGAAGAACCGAAGGCCTCGCCTGCGATACGAGTGATGACACCCATGGAACCCATGCTCATGGTGATGATGGGGCGGTCTGCATACTTGGTCTTCATGGTAGCGGTAGCATCCAGCAGAGTTACAACATCTGCAACGGACTTGGGCATAACAGCAATCTTAGGCAGATCAGCGCCCAGATCCTGCATCTTACGCAGACGGTAGCACAGATCATCCTTGCTGGGAGTGCCGAAGAAGTCATGGTTGGAAGCAACAACGACCTTGCCTGCCGCATGGGCTGCGTCAATGATGGAAGCAACAACGTCATCGCCGCTGAATACTTCAACGTCGCAGGCATCTACATAGCCGCTTTCTACCAGAGCCTTGTTCAGAGCAACGTACTGGTCCATAGCAATCTCCTTCTCGCCGCCTTCCTTCTTGGTACGGAAGGTGAAGAGGATGGGAGTCTCGCCCAGAGCTGCACGCAGATCCTTCGCAGTAGCTACGACCTTATCAATATCAAAAACATCTTCATAGAAGTCTACACGCCATTCTACAACATCCATCGTGTAGGCGGTCAGCTCCTTGCCCTTGGCAACGATACCTTCTGCGGTAGCAGCTACGATGGGAACGATTACCTTGGGTGCGCCGGCACCGATCTCCAGGTTACGCATCATTACGGTCTTCATGATTCTGTTCTCCTTTGTGTTCTTCAATCTTATATCTGATGACGGGGCAGCTCCTATCGGGAAATGCTCTGCTCCCTGATTTCTGTGTCTATCCTATCACAGACAGACTATATAGGATAATATATCCTTTCCCATTATAGCATAATTAAAATGGAATAGTAAAAAAATGACGATATTTCTTTAGATAATTTCAGTATATGAAATCATGGCAACTGCGGGAAATCTCAAAAAAGGGGAGCGAGTGAAAGATTAAGTATATAGAAACAGGAATAGAAGCATTGAAAAATATATATAATAGGTTATACTTGATGGTAGAAAGCTTTCTTAGGAGGTGAGACAGTATGGAGATGCGCCAGATTCAATACTTCTTAAAGGTGGCTGAGCATCAGAATGTCAGCCGCGCGGCAGAGGAATTGCATGTGGCTCAGCCGGCACTGAGCAAGACAATCCACAATCTGGAGGAAGATCTGGGAGTGAAGCTCTTCCAGCGTATGGGCAACCGAATTCAGCTGAATGAGGCCGGAAGAATCTTCCTTCAGTATGCGCAGAAGGTGACGGCAGACTATGTCAATGTTCGCCAGGAACTGGATGACTATCAAAGAACAGAGAATGCGACTGTGATCATTCAGCAGGATATCTCCTTCGCAGTGCTCTTTCGGGCTGTGATCGAGTTCAATCGCCTCTATCCAAGTGTCAACTTCCGCTTCTATAACTCGGTCTATGCGATGGATGAGAGAAATGGCATGGAGCGAGGGATGACGCCGGACTTCGTAGTCTACTCTACAGCTTCGCCGGAGGATACCGAGAACAGCCGGGCACTTCTCAATGAGAGAATCCAGCTGGGGGTACCCTTCAACAACCCGCTATCCCGAAGATCGGGCATACATCTGGAAGAGGTGAAGGACATGGACTTCCTCTTCTCAGGACCGGTTCATACATCGATCAATGATATCATGACGATGCACTGTCAACTGCACGGTTTCCGTCCCAAGCACTTTATGGACGTAACTTCCAGAGACGACGTGAACTATCTGCTGAGGAATGGTCTGGGAGTGGCATTCGTTCCGGAGATGACCTGGTACTATATGACCCACGAGGGCGGATATAAGCTGGTGACGATCGACTCTCCGGAGTGTCGCCGCTGCATCAATATCCGCTGGAAGGACAGCGGGTACATCTCTAAGGCGGCAGTTCTCTTCCGGGACTTCGTTCTGGATTATATTCCGGGAGAAATCGAGAAGATCCGGAAGGAATATTCTCTGGAGGAAGGATAGGAAGAATAGGTACGTTCACATGTGAATAAGAAGGACAGGGGTTCGATGTCGGGAGCAATGGCAGAGAACCTTCTTAGAATATATAGATAAAGGAGAATTCAATGGAATTATCAATGAGAAAGGATGTCCCGGTGGAGCAGACCTGGGACTTGAGCTTGATTTATAAGACGGAAGAAGACATGCTGGAGGAGGCTGCGAAGGCAGAGCGGCGATCGAAGGATATCGCGGACTGGTATCCGGGCCGGCTGAAGGACCCGAAGACGATCGATGCTTGTCTGTCAGAAGTACAGGAAGTCAATCGTCTGATGTATCTTACATGTTCTTATGCGGAACTTGCTTCCTCGGTGGACTATTATGATACCCATGCTCAGGATCTCTATGCGCGTCTGATGAATCTGAATGCCGAGATTGACAGCCGGCTGTCCTTCGTGGAGAGCGAGATCATCCGGAATCCGCAGAGTCTGCTCGATGCGGCAATTGAGTTGGCAGAGGAGAAGCAGAGCGGCAATGCCGGCTGGCTGAGGGATATTCTGCGGAATAAGCCCCATCAGCTCTCCCCGGAGACAGAGATGGTCCTCTCAGCCCTGACACCTACGATGAACACCCCCTATCAGATCTACAATATGACCAAGCTTGCGGATATGAAGTTCCCTTCCTTCACCGCTCATGGGAAGGCGTATCCTCTGGGCTATTCCCTCTTCGAGGATGAATACGAGTACGAGAGGGATACGGAAGTGCGGAGGGGAGCATTTGACGCCTTCTCCCGGGAGATCCGCAAGTACGAGAATACAACGGCGGCCGCCTACAATGCCTACGTGACGAACGACCGCATCATGGCGAAGCTGCGCGGTTTCGATGATGTCTTCGACTATCTGCTCTTCGGTCAGAAGGTGACAAGGGAGATGTATGACCGTCAGATCGATCTGATCACGGAGAAGCTGGCACCGCATATGAGAAAGTATGCGAAGCTTCTGCAGAGAGTACATGGCCTGGAACATATGACCTTCGCAGATCTGAAGCTGGTGGTGGATCCGGACTATGATCCCCGGGTATCGATTGCGGAATCGAAGAAATATGTTAAGGAAGGACTTTCCATTCTTGGAGAAGAGTACGGAGAGATGATCGAGGAGGCCTACCGGGATCGCTGGATCGACTTCGCAAGGAACCAGGGCAAGTCGACAGGTGGGTTCTGTGCAAGCCCCTATGGCAAGGGCTCTTTCATTCTCTTGAGCTGGAATGACCGCATGGCGGATGTCTTCACGATTGCTCATGAACTGGGACATGCCGGACACTTCGCATCCTGCAATGCGTCTCAGAGCCTGTATGATACCAATGTCTCTTCCTACTTCGTAGAGTCTCCTTCTACGATGAATGAGCTGCTGATGGCGCATCATATGCTGAAGATAAGCACAGATCCCCGATTCCGGCGCTGGGTGCTGTCATGCATGATCAGCAATACTTACTACCATAACTTTGTGACGCATCTGTTGGAGGCATGGTATCAGCGGGAGGTCTACCGTCTCATCGAGCAGGGAGGCTCTGTCTCCGCAGAGGTCCTGAATGATCTCTATCGGAAGAATCTGGAGAACTTCTGGGGCGATGCCGTGGAGATCAATGAGGGCGCCGAGCTGACCTGGATGCGCCAGCCTCACTATTATATGGGGCTTTACTCCTATACCTATTCCGCAGGTCTTACCGTAGCTACACAGGTGTGCAAGAGAATCGAGACAGAGGGCATGACTGCCGTGGAAGACTGGAAGAAGGTTCTGGCGGCAGGCAGCACGCTGGATCCTGTGGGCCTTGCAGCTCTTGCCGGTGTGGATATCACGACGGATCAGCCGCTGCTTGCTACGATCGATTATCTGGGAGAAGTGATCGATGAGATCTGTCAGTTGACGGAGGAACTTGAGAAATCCTATCAATAATCAACGGTCGTTGTTATAACAACATACAGAACCGGGGAGAATCGGATAAGATGTGATGAAATGAAAAGTATAAGTGGGAAGAGCATTTTTCACGATAGAATCGGAGCAACCAAGATGAATAACGTGAATGATATCTATGAACATCTGGCAGCGCAGGGATTCATTATCAGTGAGGCACTGACAGCGGCGGGAATTCCGCATCGCATGTCCTCCTTCTGGGATTATACGATCCTGCGAAGGTTCCGGGACTATGATGATGATCGGGAGATGAATAAGAGGATCTTCGAGTACAATGCGTCGGCGAACAATCGAGATGGTCTGGCCATCCGGGCTGTGGCGGACGGGTTGATTCAACGGTCGGAAGAACATAAGATTCTGATCATTCTCAGCGATGGAAGACCAAACGATGTGGGACGCAGCAGTCAATCGAACCGGTCGTCTCAGCCTTATGTTGGTGAGGAAGCCGTGAGGGATACGGCAATGGAAGTGCGCCGGGCCCGTAATCTGGGAATCTCCGTGATGGGAATCTTCGCCGGAAGCACAGATGACTTGTATACGGAGAAGAAGATCTTCGGCAAGGACTTTGCTTATATACAGAAACTGGATAACTTTGCTCACGTTGTCGGCACCTACCTGTGCCGGCAGATTGATACAGCGGAGTAAGGGACAGGAAGGGGTTGTGAAAAATGAGTTTCCATTTTTCATAATCCCTTTTTCTATGAGTGCGCCTGGCGGCTAATCGCTGCTTCCTATTCAAGTGAGAAGTCTGGCGAGCGGTACGAGATGGGTGTATGTTTTGTTGATTGTATATAGAAACGGATAAAAGATTGAAAAAAACACAGAATAGACTAAAAACAAAGATAAAATATAATGGTATTGAGTATTGACAGACGATTTTGGGGGTATAATACGAATACCGCAAAGTGGATAAAAGATAGATGGAGAAATGGGGGAGACTAATTGGATCAATGGAGAATAGGAGAATGTACAGATATAAAAGGACTATAATAATTATTTTGGCTATAGGGATTATACTTGCTTTCGTGGTTCCATTCCCTGTACATAAGCATTATACAGCTACAGAATGTGAGATTGGCAATTATAACTATAAAAAGGCAGTAGACATAGATATTGAAGGCTGGTATTTTTTAAACCTTTTTTCCAGTGATACTTTTAGTGGTTATGTTAGCATTCCGGATTATGATTTTATCTCAACGTATTTTCACAACATGAGCTGTGAGACGGATAAAGTAGAATTTCTCCATCCGCTTGAACAGGAGCTGGGAGCGGATGGGTACAAAAAATTTGGAGATAGATACTTTTCGCGGTTTATTAGTACTGTGATTATTCCAATCGACTCGTCCGAGGGGAAGGATTCGATGTACTACATAGAAGATGGGTGCAGGATAATAGTATATGGTATTGATAATTATAATGCCCTGATAAATGTTCTGGAAAGTATAAAGTGAAAGCTTAATATTTATGTATCAACATATGATGAAGAGAGAGGTGTGAAAAATAAACCGCTTTTCGTCAAGCAGACAAATAAAATAATATAAATTTCCCTGCCGTCAGTTTAGCTGGCGGCAGTTTTAATGCGAAAGACAGGAATATGCGGTCGTTCCCGGTCACATTCTGGTCGGATTAGGTGATACGGCTTCCGAGTGATCTTGGATACAATGGTATATGTAGTAAAGTGGGTCGGATCAGGCCCTGCATACGAAATCGGAGTGGGAAGATGAGCAGATATTATCTTGCAATTGATATTGGTGCTTCCAGCGGCCGGCATATTCTGGCTTGGCTTGCGGATGGAAAGATGGTGCTGGAAGAAGTTCATCGATTCTGGAATGGTATGAAAGAGATGGATGGCCGTAAGTGCTGGGACAGTGAACAGCTCTTTCATGAGATTCTGACGGGCATGAAGAAGTGTAAGGAGCTTGGTAAGATCCCCGAGTTTATGGGAATCGATACCTGGGCTGTGGACTTTGCCCTGATCGATGGGGAAGGAAAGCGGATCGGACAGACGGTCGGCTACCGGGATGACCGCACGCAGGGCATGGACGAGGAAGTGTACAAAGTCATTCCTCAGGATGCACTCTATGCGAGAACGGGCATCCAGAAGCAGCCCTTCAATACGATCTATCAGCTGATGGCGCTGAAGAAGCAGCAGCCGGAGGAACTTGCGCATGCGGAGAGTCTGCTGATGATCCCGGACTACTTTGACTATCTGCTGACCGGTGTCAAGGTGACGGAGTATACGAACGCTTCTACGACTCAGCTGCTGAATCCGGAGACTAAGGAATGGGATGAGGAACTGATCGAGAGGCTGGGTTACCCCCGGAAGATCTTCACGGAGATTCGCAGGCCGGGCGAAGTGGTAGGGAAACTGCTTCCTGAGGTTCAGAGGGAAGTCGGCTTCAACTGCCGTGTCGTTCTGCCCGCAACACATGATACCGGCTCTGCCGTCGTGGCAGTGCCGAGCAATCAGGAAGATGTGCTCTATATCAGTTCCGGTACCTGGTCTCTGATGGGTACAGAACTTACGGCTGCGGATTGCTCTGCTGAGAGCATGGCCCGCAACCTGACCAATGAGGGCGGCTATGACTATCGCTTCCGCTATCTGAAGAACATCATGGGTATGTGGATGATCAATTCCGCAAGAACCGAGATCGCATCCGATATGAGCTTCGGTACGATCTGTGAGCAGGCAGCGCAGACGACGATTACTTCTCTGGTTCCTGCGAATGATGCCAGATTCCTGGCACCGAAGAGCATGGTCAAGGAAGTGCAGGCAGCCTGTGCGGAGAGCGGCCAGCAGGTGCCGGAGGGAATCGCTGAAGTAGCGGCTGTCATCTATCACAGTCTGGCAAAGTGCTACGCGGATACCGTGGAAGAGATCGAGCAGATGACAGGCAAGCACTATGATTGTATCCATATTGTGGGCGGCGGCTCCAATGCAGTCTATCTGAATGAGCTGACGGCGAAGGCCTGCAGGCGGACCGTCTACACCGGTCCTACCGAGGCAACGGCTGTCGGCAATATCGCTGTACAGATGATTGCAGCCGGAGAGGTTGCCGGTCTGAAGGAGGCAAGAGAGATGATCTTCCGCTCCTTCCCCATCGGAACCTACGAAGCATAAGGAATGACAGGGATATGCCGGATCGTATGCTGACGCTCACCTGTGTACAGGGAGACCGCAGAGGAGAATCTGAGCATTTCCGGAAGATAAATGAGATAAGGAGAAGACCTATGTTAGTTGAGACGAAAGCAAGAGTCGGCGTGTTCGCCATCGCTCTGGGGGCTTATCTGCCCCAGTTTCCTTCTCTGGTGCCTGAGTTTGAGGCCCAGTATGAAGAGTTCAAGAAGAATATCCCGGATACTGTTGAGATCATCGATGGCGGCATTGTGACCACCAAGGAACTGTCTATGGCGGCTGGTGACAAGTTCCGCTGCGCAGATGTGGATCTGGTGATCCTGCAGCTGCTGACCTATGCGACTTCCTACAATATGCTGCCGGCTGTAAGAGATCTGGATGTGCCGGTGGTGCTTGTGAATGTGCAGAAGCTTGCAGCTCCGGACTATCCCAATGTGGATACGCCCAAGTGGCTGGGCGAACTCTATGCCTGCGGCGCAGTTGGTGAGATGGTGGCCGATCTCGAGAGAGCCGGCAAGAGACATGCCGTGATCACCGGTGTCGTTGAGGGTGGTGATCCTGTAGTGAAGGCAGAGATTGAGGATTGGTGCAAGGCTGCACAGGTACGCCGCAGATTCCGTGACACGAATCTGGCTCAGATCGGAAGACCTTACCCCGGTATGATGGATCTCTACATCGATGAGACCAATCTCTACCATAGAATGTGGCTCTACACCAAGCAGTTTGACTGGGAGAAGATGTGGGCGATTGCCGATGATATTACCGATGAGGATGCGATTCGTGCGAAGGCGGAGGATATCCTGAATACCTTCGATATCGAGGGCGGCGCTACGGTAGAGACCGTGTGGGATATGGCAAAGTATGTGGTGGCTTTCGAGCAGTGGGTTAAGGATGAGCAGCTGGGCTTCGTTGCTTCCCACTATGACGGATTTTCTCAGGGCATCGCAGGTAAGCTGGATTCCATGCTGATTCCCGCCTTCTCCATGCTGATCAAGCAGGGAACTGCCTGTGCGGTAGAGGGAGATATCAAGGTCGCTATGGCGATGTCTATCCTGAAGACGATCTCCGGTACCGGACAGCTGTCTGAGATGTACTCCATCGACTTCCCCGAGGATATCTGCATCATTGGTCATTCCGGATCCGGCGACTATGATATCTCTCAGGCGAAGAAGCCTACCATGAAGATCGTTCCCGTATTCCATGGCAAGACCGGCGGCGGATACCTGACTCAGTTCTATCCTCCTACGGGAGCAGTTACTTACCTGGGCATCACGCAGGATCGCAACGGTAACTTTAAGTTCGTGGTGGCTGAGGGTGAGAACCAGCCCGGTCCGATCTTTACCTTCGGTGATACCAATATGAGAACGAAGTTCTCGATTGGGGCGCGTGAATTCTGTAATCGTTGGAGTGAGGCGGGTCCTACCCACCATATGGCAGCAGCTGTGGGAAGACATATCGATACGATCCTGAAGGTAGCTAAGATCTTCAATGTGCCGGTCGATGTGATCTGCAGATAAGTATAGTTTAGAAGAAAGCGGGAACTTGCGCGGCCGAAGAGGACTGACAGATTCCCGAGAACAGATATATGAATGCCTGATGCAGGCAAAGCTGAGTAAAGGAGAGTTATCATGAGATTTTTAGACGCAGAATTCGTGCAGGGATTCATTCGTATGTGCAGTGATGGCTGGGAGCAGGGCTGGCATGAGAGAAACGGCGGCAACCTGTCCTACCGCGTGAAGACAGAGGAAGTAGAGTCCGTGAAGGAGAACTTTGAGGCGAAGGCCTGGGCACCGATTGGAACTTCCGTACCTGCTCTGGCAGGGGAATACTTCCTGGTGACCGGTTCCGGCAAGTACTTCCGCAACGTGAGCATCAAGCCTGAGGATTCCATCTGCATGATCGAGCTCGATGAGAAGGGCGAGAACTACCGTATCGTATGGGGTCTGGTGAATGGCGGAAGACCTACCTCTGAGCTTCCTTCTCACCTGATGAATCTGGAAGTGAAGAAGCTGATCAATCCTGAGTATCGTGTTGTATATCATTGCCATGCAACCAATATCATCGCGCTGACCTTCGTACTTCCTCTGGAGGATCGTGTCTTCACCCGTGAGTTGTGGGAGATGGCTACCGAGTGCCCCGTTGTATTCCCTGACGGTGTAGGTGTCGTTCCCTGGATGGTACCCGGCGGAAGAGATATCGCTGTTGCTACCAGTGAGAAGATGAAGAAGTATGACCTGGCCATCTGGGCACACCATGGTATGTTCGCTGCCGGCTTTGACTTCGATCTGACCTTTGGTCTGATGCATACGGCAGAAAAGTCTGCGGAGATCCTGGTGAAGATGCTGTCTATGAGACCTGACAAGCTGCAGACCATTCAGCCGGATGACTTCCGTCAGCTGGCGAAGGACTTCAAGGTGACTTTGCCTGAGGAGTTCCTGTACGAGAAGTAAAGTAAGATATGTATGAAAGGGCCCTGTGAAAGATGAGAAATCGTCTTTCACAGGGCCCTTTTTATTACAATCCTACATTGCCGGAGTGCAGTCTCTCACTCTGATCCTCTGCGAGGGGAAGCCAGGCGAGGAAGTCCTTGATGGTCTGCTGCCAGAAGCCCCACTCGTGGGCACCGGGAGCGGTGAAGAAGTCTACGGGGACATCCAGCGCGCGAAAGTCGTCTGCCAGACGCAGGTTGGTCTGATAGAGGAAGTCCTCGGTACCGATCTTGAGGAAGATCTTCGGAAGCTCCGCACCGGATTCTTTGCACTGCTTGGCGAGCCAGAGAGGGTTCTTGTCGCTCTCCATTACCTGGTCGAAGTCGCCGAAGATGGTTTCTGCATAGCTGCGGCGTTCCAGGAACATGGGGTGGTCATCGGTGCGCTGCTTCAGGTCATAGAGAACCATGGCTGCGGAGAGACCGCCGATATAGCCGAAGTTCTCATGGTACTTGAGACCATTTCTCAGGGCACCGTATCCGCCCATGGAGACGCCGGCGATGAAGGTGTCTTCACGCTTGTGGGACAGAGGGAACATCTTGCGGGTGGCTTCTACGAGTTCCCTGCCAACGAATTCTCCGTAGAGCTCGTGGGTGGGCTCGAAGTCGAGGTAGAAGCGGTTCTCGCCTCCGGGCATGACAACAGCGAGGTTCAGCTCCTCTGCAAGAACCTGGATATTGGTGGCATTGCACCAATCGGTATGATTGCCCATGACACCGTTCAGCAGGTAGAGGGTCTTATAGGGACCGGCAGGCGGCTGGGGAGCTCCGGGGGGAACCAGCTTATCGGTGGGCAGAATGACATGAATGGTAACGGTCCGCATGAGAGACTCGGACATAAAGTTGACTTGAAGATGGGCCATAATCAGGACTCCTTTTCTGGAATGTAATGAAAGACCATGCTTGACCCTGCTTTTCTTAGCAGTGGGAAGCATGGTCTTCCAATGTTTTATGAGTTGACCGGCCGGGTCGACC
>R17__coassemble_877_pt1 | contig 10764 bp, 9 predicted proteins | sample R17__metabat2_low_PE_029 | metagenome-assembled genome bin R17
CGGACCCGCAGTCATAGCGGATCCGTCTTTACATATACCTTATGTAACTCGAATCCTCTTATTGTTCGATTGCTCGCTCCGTGTTGGCACCTTCCTGAATCAGGGGTTGCCGTGGTATCATCGATCCTTCGTCTCCACCACTCGAAATAAGAGTTTCAGTTTATTGTCATCCTACGCTCAGACAGATATCCAAGCCCAGCACAAGGACACATTATATCTGCTGTTCAGACCTTTGGCAAGGTCTTTTTGTTGTCCGAATACACTTTTTTTGAATCATGAGAAAACTTCTTATCAAAATGCTCTCACTTGTGCAGTTTCGGCGCTTCGTAAACTCATCATCCCACACGCAGGCGGAACTTCTGAGCCTCCTTCTCATCATTCACCAGGCTAATCTTGGCACCCAGACCGCGCAGCTTCTCATCGAAGGCCTCGTATCCGCGAAGAATATAGCGGATATCATCCACTGTGGTAAAGCCCTCTGCCGCAAGACCCGCAAGAACCAGAGCTGCGCCGGCTCTCAGGTCGGGAGCGTTCAAAGCTGCACCGGTCAGTCTTCCGACACCGGTGATCACAGCGACATTGCCTTCCACCTTGATCCGGGAACCCATCTTGGCAAGCTCATCCACATAGCGGAAGCGGTTCTCGAAGATACTTTCGGTAATGATACCGGTACCCTCTGCGAATACCAGAGCTACACCCATCTGCGGCTGCATATCTGTGGGGAATCCCGGGTAGGGAAGCGTCTTCATATTGCAGGAAGCGAGTCTCGGCTTGCCGACCACACGGATGGAGTCATCGAACTCCACGACCTCACATCCCATCTCCTCCAGCTTCGCGGAGATCGATTCCATATGCTTCGGAATTACATTGTGTACGGTGACATCGCCCCGGGTGATTGCGGCCGCAAACATGAAGGTTCCGGCTTCGATCTGATCGGGGATAATGGAGTACTCGGTTCCGTGCAGGCTCTTCACGCCCTTGATACGGATCACATCCGTACCTGCACCTCGAATACAGGCACCCATACAGTTCAGAATATTCGCGACATCCACAACGTGAGGTTCCTTCGCGCAGTTCTCGATGATGGTATTGCCCTCTGCCATAACAGCAGCCAGCATCACATTGATCGTAGCACCGACGGAGACGATATCCATATAGACATGTCCTCCGCGCAGATCACTGGCATCGGCAACAATGCGTCCATGCTCCACAGTCGTGGTCGCATTCAGCGCATGGAAGCCCTTCTGATGCTGATCGATCGGACGAAGCCCGATATCACATCCGCCGGGAAGTGCCACCTCCGCATGGCGATACTTGCCAAGCATCGCACCCAGCAGATAGTAGCCGGCTCTCATACGGCGAATGTTCGCATTATCTACTACCACGGTATGAATGTTGCCGCCGTTCAGTCTCACAGTGTGCTTATCAATACGATCGACAACAACACCAATATCGCGGAGTACATCCAGCATGATATTGATATCCTGTACATCCGGCAGATTGTCGAGCAGGACAGACTCATCTGTCATGATTGCAGCTGCCAGGATCGGCAGCGCAGCATTCTTAGCTCCGCCGATGATGACATCACCGACCAGCGGATCTCCACCCTTCATAATATACTGCATCTTGATTCTCCCAATTTGACTAAATTCTGTCCGCTTCAGGGCAGACGATCATGCATACGAAAATCTCACAGACGAACGTCTCAGGCCCGCTGTATCTTATGCATGTGATATATCAATGCTGCAGGCTCAGTCTCAGCCGGCAGTGTAGAATAATAATTCTTATAAATGCCCGAACTTAATACACGTTCCTTCGGGTATCTTTAATTTTAGCATTCCCGACAAAATTTGTAAATGCATTATTGCAGGGTTCTGGGAATGTAACCAAGAATTGTGCACCCATCAGCCAGAAAGTCACCCGAATCCTGCTGTCCGAGCTTGTAGGTCGTGCCCTGTACGGGGTCATAGTAAGTCACATTAAACTGATCATATCCTACGATCAGCAATGTGCTTCCTTCCTCCTGCACCACCAGGATCGGAGCATCCAGATCCAGGTAATAGAGCAGTGCCTTCACCGGTGCACCGGTCAGATTCAGGGTACGGCCGGGAAGGAAGGTCTCCATCGCCTCAGAGACCGAGGCCGCCTGACGGATCTCCGATGCACTCACACTCATGCCGGCAAGCTTCGCCATCATGGTCAGGCAGACAAAACTGCTCTCTTCCTCCGTGACCGGATCGGATACACTGACACTAAGAGATCCGGTCAAATCACGACCGGTTCGGTACCATACCAGACGCCCGCGGGAATCCAGAACGGTTCCCATACTGTCGAAGACTGCGGCAATTGCCTCACCTGCACTCTCTGTCACAGTCACCAGATGACCACGCCCATAGGCATAGTACTGCATATTCTCAGACACATCTTCAACGGCAGCAAGGACAAAGGCATCCGAGGCGTCATAGGAGATCAGCTCTGTCTGCATATAAGCCAGGGTCGACTCCTCCGTTCCCTCCAGCACACCATCCAAAGTCAGGATCGTCCCCCGCACATCATCGGTATGCTGGCTCAGCTGTATCTCGTTCTTCTCGGCAACCACATTCTGAATCAGTGTATCATCATTGACGGGGCTGAAGCTTCCGTCACTGTTCTTCTGCAGACGCTTCAGTTCTACACGCCCGGTTGCTACCGTGATGGAGGAGATATAGACACCGTCATACTGATAGCGTGCCTCTTCCTTGCCCTCGCGGTTCTGAATCACCACGGAGTAGAAAGGGTGCACCAACTCTGCATTCACTTCCGCAAGATCATCGATATGCCCCTTAGCCACGATACAGTCATCATCGATGAAGCCCTGAGGTACGATCCAGTCGCCCTCATCCACCTCCAGGATCTGACTGTCACCACTGTCCAGATAGAGGATCTGCGTGCGGTTGGACATCTCCTGCTGAGAATCCAGCTGCCATGCGATCGCTGTTTGATCATCACTCACGACCAGATGCCGTTCCTTGATCCGGTTCGCAAGCATGACGACCTCATGACTCTCACAGTCCACGGTATATACAGAATCGCCTACCATCAGATAGACCTGACTGCCGCTTCCTTTGCAGGACAGCTGGCTGATTCCATCCTTCAGATAGTCGAAGCTGCCCTCAAAGGGAAGGAAGAAGTTCTCAGACAGAGCATTGGCATCCTGATCGTAAGTCAGACAGGAGACACCGACAGCTCCCTCATGCTTCCCGCGATTCATATAACCGTAGAGCAGGAAAGTGATATCGCCATCATCCTCCACACTCAGGATCTTCAGCTCGCTCTGGTCATAGCTGCTGCGCAGCAAATCTTCCTCATTCAGGAAGGTGAAGATCTTCGTCACACTCTTGCTGTCCGGATGGAAGCACCAAAGTTCACCTCCCACGGCAAATACTGTATACGAGAGATCCTCCGACTGCATGACGCTTACATCACCTTCAGATACAATACCGAAGTCCAGTGCACCGCCTGAGACTCTGGATGCATTCGAGGAGAAGAGTTCCGTCACGCTTCGGTCGAAGTCCATCAGATAGAAGCCGTTCGCCGTCCAGTGAACACTGTAATATTCTTCCACTCTGTAGGTCTCGATCTCCTCTGTTCCCGTCGTCACCAGGTAGCGAAGAAGGAAAGAGCCGAAGCTATCATCCATCTCCAGGATCTCCACCGAAAGACTATCTGCCATCTCCGTAGGATCCAGATTCTTCCAGGCAAGCTGATCCACTGTTGAATGAATGTTGACATCAGCCAGGCTGGAAGTGTCCGTGCTGCTGTTCTGTTCGAGGTTGCCGCTGTATTGCTCAGCCTTAAGAATATCATAACCTGCCTCATGGAAATTCATCACATAGGAGATCATCTCCGAAGCATGCAGGTCTTCCCCCAGTCTTACCCTGCCGTAATAGTAGAGTTCCTGTCCGCCGGTCAACGTCATCGTGATATCAAGGAAGTAGTCCCTTCCGCTCACGATCGTATCATCCAAAGCCACCTGAAAGGAAGACGTCTCCCCAGCAAGTCCTGCGGAGTCTCCTTCGCAGAGAGCTGCATCTCCGTCTCTCTCTCTCAGCTGCCAGTGAATGCTCTCTGCCTCATTGCCATAGAGCAGCACATTCAGTGACAACGTCTTCCCGGAAGCAATCATTACCGGTGTCTCAGCTGTATCCATATCCCGCTCACTGGTATAGGCATGCAGGGGATTGACCTGCCTGCCCCCGACAGTTCCCGTGATCAGAGGCATGGAAGCCTGCTCCAGCGATTGATACTGGGTTTCATTCTCAGGCACCGCATTCTGTGCCGATCGATACAAGTGTAAAGCAAAGGCTGCCCCTGCCAGAACAAAAATCACCAGCAAAACCAGCAGCCTTCTCCCTATTTTCTTCATATAAAGACCCCATGCCGGAGGACATGCCTCCGGCTCCACATGATTATATTCCTGCGTTATACCGCCAGATTGCCGAAACCGATTACTCTTCGATCTTGGCGATACGGCGCGCGTGTCTCTCCTCGCCGGAGAATTCCGTATGCAGGAAGGTATCAACGATTTTCACTGCCAGTCCGGGACCTACGACACGGCCGCCAAGAGCCACGATATTCGCATCGTTATGCAGTCTTGTCATCTCTGCCATAAAGCAATCCGTGCAGAGCGCCGCGCGAATACCGGGCACCTTGTTTGCTGCAATTGAGATGCCGATTCCGGTACCGCAGATCAGGATGCCCTTCTCGCATTCACCGGATACGATACCGTGAGCAACCGCCTTGCCAATCTCCGGATAATCACAGGACTTCTCTTCATAGCATCCGTAGTCCTTATACTCCAGTCCCTGCTGCTCCAGATATGCCTTAATCTCCTGCTTCAGTGCAAATCCACCGTGATCACTGCCGATTCCAATCATTGTCTGTTCTCCTTTTCTATTCATTCTATCTTTTATTCCTGCTCTTATAAGGTCCCATTCGCTTTAAATATGATCTCCGCTGCCAGCTTCACAAGCAAATCGATATATTCATAGCAGGCGCCATACTCTGCCATACTGCCGCCGTGGGGTTCTTCAATGTCAACCTGCCTTCCGGCGAAAGCTCCCAGCGTATATACCATCTCTGCCTCAGGGAAGCGTTCCTTCACAACCTGCCTCTCCTTCTCCGTCATCGTAAGGATCAGCGTATCTTCCTCCAGATCATCTGCCGTCAGAGGTTCCGAATTCGTCTTCACAGGGGGCATATGATTCCCCGTAAGCACAGCGACAGCCTTGGGATTGAGCGGTTCAGGGAACAATACTACCAGACCACGGGACACAATGTCAATATATCTTTCGCGACTTACGAAACGCATCACCGCCTCTGCCATGATACTGCGGCAGGTATTCTCGGTACAAACAAAGATCACTTTCTGAAATCTGGGCATATATTCCCCTCCCTTCTCTCATTCATCTGCGTGTATAATATGATATCCGGCCGCCTTCACCAGACGATTCATGATGGCTGCCCCCAGAGGGCCATCTCCATAGGACTCCGAGTAGATCGTGTCAACTTCTTCCTCATCGAATTCTCTCAGACAACGGAAGAGGTTATGTGCGATGGATTCCTCACTCGCGCGAAGACCGATACACCGAATATGCGGAAGTTCTTTTTCTTCGAAGAAAGCCAGGCTCTCCTCCGTACAGAGGATACCAACCTGCAGCCCTTGTGCTCTTCCCTCTTCCACCAGGCGAAGGATCTCCGCAATTGCTGCCTCCGTACCGCCCTCCACGATTGTGAGAGAAGCCTTCGGTGCATAGTGCCGGTACTTCATGCCGGGAGCCTTGGGACGGAAGTCCGCGTCCGGCTTCTTCAGGATGGCCGGATCGATCTCACACACTCCCAGGAGTTCCTCCACATCTTCCCTGGAGATGAATCCCGGCCGGAGGATCATAGGTACATCCCCGGTACAATCAATGATCGTGGACTCGATACCGATCTCTACGCTTCCACCATCCAGGATCATATCCACTCTGCCATCCAGGTCCTCGATACAGTGCTCTGCCGTCGTACAGCTCGGGCGCCCCGACCGGTTCGCACTGGGTGCCGCCACCGGAACATTCGCCGCACGGATCAGAGCTCTCGCCACCGGATGGCTTGGCATACGGATCGCCACCGTATCCAGTCCGCCGGTCGTGCGATGAGGCACAAGATCGCTCTTTTCAAAAATCAAAGTCATCGGACCCGGCCAGAAGCGCTCCATCAGCTTCTCGGCCATCTCCGGAATTTCCTTCACCAGAGGAACCAGCTGTTCCCGGTCTGCAATATGCAGGATCAGAGGATTGTCGGAAGGACGCCCCTTCGCCTCATAGATCTTCATGGAAGCATCCGGATTCAGCCCATTCCCTCCCAGACCGTACACGGTCTCTGTTGGAAATGCTACCAGCCCGCCCTGCTTCAGGATCTCCGCGGCCTGCAGATACCCTGCCTTGTTATGGTCTCGATTTTCACTCAAAGTATAGATAATCGTCTTCATTCTTCTTCATTAATCGCATTCTGTTCTATGGCATGATGCACATCACACCACGCTTCTTACCTTCCCAGCTTCTTCGCAAGCGCTGCAATATACTCCGGCGTCGTTCCGCAGCAGCCGCCGACGATTCCCGCACCGCAGTCCACCAGATGAGCCACGGAATCTGCGAAGTCCTCCGCCTTCATGGAGTAGACGGCCTCCCCTCTCGGGGTAATGAAGGGCATACCGGCATTGGGCTTAGCGATCACAGGAACCTCCGCTACCTTCTTCATAGACTTAATCACAGCCTCCAGCTGATCAGGACCAACAGAACAGTTCAGCCCCACAGCAGAAGCGCCCATCGCCTGCAGTGTCTCCACTGCCTCCACACCGCTGCCGCCGTAGATGGCAGAGCCATCGGCATTGAGAGACAAAGTGCACATGATGGCAAGATCCGGGCAGACGCTGTTCGCCGCATCCACAAGAGCCATTGTCTCATCTACATTGAGCATCGTCTCCGCCACCAACAGATCTACTCCGGCCTCACACAGGTAGGTGATCTGCTCCTTGTAGATATCGAGCAGCCGCTCATAAGTCATGGGCCCATCCTCGGAGATCATCTGTCCTGTCGTCGTCATATCGCCGGCCACCATGACACCGGTACCTGCCAGATGTTCCTTCGTCATCGCCACATTCCGCTTGATGATCTCTTCCTGACGATCCTGCAGTCCGAAGCCCTCCAGCATCACGCGGTTGGCGGAGAAGGTCGGCGCATAGATGATCTGAGAACCGGCCGCTGCATAAGCTCTCTGCAGTTCCCCGATGATCTCCGGATGCTCCATGATCCAAAGTTCGGTGCAGACACCTCTCATCATACCTCTATTATATAAGTAGGAACCGGTTCCGCCATCCAGGAGGATCGTTCCCGAAGCTGCCCAGGCAGCAAATTCATCTCTCGTCATTGATTCGTCCTCATATGTTGCTTTCTATCGTCTGCCCAGCTTAGGTACAGGCAGAATCCTCTGTTAATCAATATAGTATTGTAACGCATCCTTGGCGGATTTGTATACCTTTTTCTATGACAAGATTATGAACTTCCCTGAAATGCCCATACCCTCTTCCCTCTTCCATCCGCCTCTGACTTCCTGCCAATACTGACTCTGCATCTCATAAGTTCCTTCCATATCCGATAGAATGTATATACCATCACGAATTTTTATTTTCATTTCTTCTTATTTATTTTATAATCAAAAAAGTGAATGATTTCAAAGAAAGGTTTCCTGCCATGATTTTGACCAAAGAAGAACAACACCGGCGTATGCTGGAGACACCCATGGTTCCCCTGATCGTATCCCTCGCAATTCCCACCACCTGCAGTCAGCTGGTAACGACTATATATAACGCTGCCGACACCTACTTCGTTGCGCAGATCGGCACGAGTGCTGCCGCAGCTGTCGGTGTGGTATTCTCCCTGATGTCCCTCATTCAGGCCATCGGTTTCGGCACCGGCATGGGTGCCGGCAGCCTGATCAGCCGCAGCCTCGGAGCGAAGCAGGACGAAAGGGCCAACGCCTTCGGAAGCAGTGCATTTGCCTCGGCCTTCCTGTTCGGTCTGGCGCTTGCCATCGTAGGATTGCTGACCATGGAGCCTCTGATGCGCTTGCTTGGTTCCACAGAGACCATGCTTCCCTACTCTTGCAGCTATGCAAGATATATTCTTATCGTAGCGCCCATCATGTGCTCTTCCTTCGTGCTGAATAATATTCTCCGTGCGGAGGGCGAAGCCAAGCTTGCCATGTATGGTCTGTGTACCGGCGGCATTCTGAACATGATCCTGGATCCCCTATTTATCTTCGTGCTGCATATGGGGATCGCTGGTGCTGCCATCGCTACGGCCATCAGCCAGTGCGTAAGCTTCCTGATTCTCTTCAGTGTCTTCCTCAGAGGCAAGAGCATCGTTATTCTGAGTCCCCGCTATATCAGCCGGAATCCATCCGATTATCTGATGATCTATAAGACCGGCATGCCCACCATCTGCAGACAGGGTCTGGGAAGTCTGTCTTCCGCTCTGTTGAATGTTCAGGCGGCTGCCTTCGGCGATGCGGTAGTTGCTGCCGTGACCATCGCCAACAAGATCTACATGCTGACCCGCAATATCATCCTGGGTATCGGACAGGGCTTCATGCCTGTCGCAGGCTACAATTACGGGGCGAAGCAGTACCGCCGCGTGCGCTCTGCCTTCGCAGTTGCCACCGTGCTTGGCACCTGCATCAGTACCGCAGCCTGCCTGCTGATCGGCCTCAATGCCTCCACCGTCATAGCCCTCTTCCGTGCAGATGACCCCGAGGTCATCGCGATTGGCACCGTGGCCATCCGCTTCTGCTGCATGGTCATGCCCTTCATGGGATTCTCCACCTATGTGAATCAGATCTATCAGGGACTCGGCATCAATATGGCGGCAACCTTCCTGGCCTGCTGCCGTCAGGGAATCTGCTTTGTTCCGCTGGTCTTCCTGCTTCCTTCTATGCTTGGCAGTACCGGAGTTGCTATGGCACAGCCCGGAGCTGACTTTCTGACCTTCCTGGTGGCACTGCCCTTCCTGATTCACCTGTTCACACATCAGTTAAAAGCGAGGTAACTTATGACACCTGATCATAACCCTGAGGTCAAGACCATCAAGGACCGCTCGGAGATGACGATCCCCGAGAAACTCTTTCTGGCCCTGCAGCTGGTAGGCTTCTTCTGCAAGATTGGCTGCTTTACCTTTGGCGGCGGCTGGAGCATCGTCGCTCAGATTCAAAAAGAGTTCGTTGAGAAGCGACACTGGCTGTCGGAAGAAGACCTGCTCGACATCACAGCAGTGGGAAGATCTCTTCCCGGCACGATGATCGGCAATGTCAGCTACCTCTTCGGCTACCATCTGGGCGGTCTGATCTGCGGCTTCGCCTCTACGCTTGGCATGCTGATTCCGCCAGTGATCATCCTCAGTATCGTCACCGTCTTCTACAATAACTTTAAGGACAACACCTATGTAGCAAGAGCCCTGGTCGGTGTCCGCGCCTCCGTGGTTCCCATCATCGGAAGCGCCTGCCTGAAGCTGCGCCATGGTGCCTACTCGGACAGCATCGGCTACCTCTTTACGGCAGCCGCCCTGATTCTTGCCCTCTTCTTCAATGTCAATAACATCCTGATCGTGCTGAGCGGTGCCATTGCAGCACTCGCTATCACCGGGATGCGGGAGAAGCGTGCGGCGTCACAGAAGGGAGGGAATCACTGATGCTCTATCTTCAGCTCTTTATCTCCTTCTGTGAGATCGGTTTCACAAGCTTCGGCGGCATGTCCATGATTCCCCTGATCAATCAGACCATGCTGTCTCATGGCTGGATGACGGCGACAGAGGTCGCCGATCTGGTGGCCATCGCTGAGATGACTCCCGGTCCCGTAGGTCTCAACATTGCGACTTTCTGTGGCCTGCGTCTGGCCGGCGTCGGCGGAAGCTTCTGCGCAACCATGGGTATGCTCTCTCCTACCTTCACGCTCTGCCTGATCGTCGGCATCTTCTTCGAAAGATTCCGCGAGAGCACGATCATGAAGCGCATGATGTACGGCATTCGTCCGGTCTGCATCGGATTGATCCTGTCCGTCATGGTGACACAGAGCGAGACGAACTATCTGCTGGATGGCTCCCCCTATATCGCCAGCATCCTGATTGCTCTGACAGTTCTGCTTCTCATGCAGATTGGCAAGCGCATCAAGCACAACTTCAGTATCCCACAGCTGATCATCGTATCGGCAGTGATGGGACTGCTGATCGTAAGGTAAGAAATATAACATGACACAGGGCGTATGCTCAAACGGATTCCCGTTTGGCATACGCCCTTTCCTTGATATTCCTTTGTGGTGGAAACAATCTCAAGAGTTACCCGTTCATGGCACGGTTTTGGGCGATATCGAATTCTTCCTCCTCTCTAGCCCACGTTTCGCCGCGTTTTTGGGCGATAGCCGGGCTCAGCTTCTTTATCGCCCGGATTTCCGTGATTTTTTGGGCGATAGCCGGGTTCATCTTCTATATCGCCCGGATTTCCGTAATTTTTCGGGCGATAGCCGGGTTCAGCTTCTATATCGCCCGGATTTCCGTAATTTTTCGGGCGATAGCCAGGCTCGACCTCTATATCGCCCGGATTTCCGTGATTTTTTGGGCGATAGCCGGGTTCAGCTTCTTTATCGCCCGGATTTCCGTAATTTTTCGGGCGATAGCCAGGCTCGACCTCTATATC
>R17__coassemble_881_pt1 | contig 10705 bp, 9 predicted proteins | sample R17__metabat2_low_PE_029 | metagenome-assembled genome bin R17
ATTAGCTTCCTCCCTGTCCGCCTATACTCTTGTTTTTCCACTTTTAGGCGGACAGCAACCTCCACATAAGTCCGCCCACTTCCCGGAATTCCTCCCCTCCAGGCGGTCATCTAGCTTCCGGGTGCCAGGCTCCTAAAATAAAAAGGCGCGGACCGCAGTCCGCGCCAGTTTCACATATCACTCTTCCTCCAGCACCTTCCGATAAGGAGCCAGCATCCCCTCATTCATCTTGTTCCCAATCTTCTTCCTCATCTTCTCCGAAGACATCATCGCGCCCACAACATACATCAGCGCCGTATTGCCCTTGTTCTTATGAGGGAAATCATACTGCCCATGAGTCTTGAAGAACTCGTGGTCCGCCTTCATGAATCCCCGCATCTCATAGATCAAGTCGCGGAAGATCTTCATGCCGCCCACGCCATAGAAGTTAGACGGCGGCGCATAGCGATGCCGCACCGCATAGCAGAAGGTCTCTGCCACCCGGCAGACCTGCGCCTCACAGGAAGCCGCACCTGCGAAGAAGTTCCCCCCGGTCTCTGCCCGCGCCTCGATCACCATCCGCAGGTTAGATTCCTCCGCATAGTCTCCGCACACCAGGTAACCCACCGGACTTCCCATCGTCACTGTTCGATGCCCATTACAGAACTGTCTGTCATCGAAGGTCTTAAAGAGCGATCCCATCGAATGATTGCGGATCCGGAAGGCGTACACGATACCGCAGCCGCTGTGAACCTGCCGCAGCAATTCCTGATATTCGTCCTTATATATACACTGCCCTGTCGCCGCGCATCTGAGACACCCGAGGCATCCGCCCTTGATCTCATAGTCACGCAGGTTATAGACCACGCTCGGAAGAGCAAGCTTCTCCCGGAAGCTGCGGATCATTCCCGCCAGCTCCTCATCTGCCGGAGTGCAGTCCGTAACGATTACGGCAGGAAGAGCAGCCGAATCCGATTTACTGTAATCTGATATACACGTAGCAGAATCAGCCGCATGTACAGCAAACGTGGAATCACATACTTGTGACCCAGGCTCCAGCACCTTAGGAACCATCTCGCTCGAAGCACACTTGGCACCGTTCTCCGTAGAACCATCCTCACTCGCGGGACAGACAGCTTCCCGCCTCCGTGCATCCTCCTCCTCACAGTACCCCTTCTTCCGGCACCAGCACACATAGCGGAAGAAGTCCCTGGCCTGCCTCTGCCCGGCTTCCGTCGTCAGGTCAGACATATCCGCGGAGAGCCCTTTCACATAGCACATTCCAAGATCCTGCATATTCTCACGGATGAATGTGTGCGCTGTCACGTCATAGAAGTGCTTGGACGTTGTCACCTGCGACACATATCTGCCGCGCAGGTCGATACGGCCCTCCTCCACAGCGGCGCAGAGCAGCTCCACGAATCGATGCAGCTGGCTCGGCACCAGGAAGGTATAGACCGGATAGGAGAAGAGCAGCAGATCCGCATCGGCAAGATCCGCCAGCACACCGGACATATCCCGCTCATAAGCACGAATCCGGCTCCCCACATGATGGAAGACGAAGTCACACTGCGGGAACTTCTTCTGAATATACAGAAGCGTCTGCAAGGTGATACTGTACTCTCCCTTTGGACTGCCATTGATAACTACAACTTTCATACTTCCCTCCTGATTCTCCCCTTTTGTCTCCGCTCGATTCAACAACCATGGACTCCGTAATTCGTCTGTTATTTCCACCTTTCTGCTTCTCTCACGACTTCCACCGCTCGATCCGACAGCTATGTTCACCACCATTCTTCAGATATGTCAGCCCAATCAACAGCACTTCTCCCGGATAATTCCGAAATATCATTGGGTACTTCTTCTCCCGGATCTGCTGTATCGCTGCATCCTCTGACCGGTTCCACTTCAATTCCACGATCAAAGCCGGTCGATTCACTCCCGGTCCTGGCCAGAATACCATATCTGCCCCATACGCACGGCCCCGGGAATCCGTCCCATACTGCACAGGGAGTTCACCTGTCTCTTCGTAATGTGCCAACGCTCTGACGCCTGCAGTGAAGTGATATAGTTCATTGCGGTTCCTCCCCTTATAGGATCCTCTGTGCAAATCGCTGACAGCGAATACCGACAGTTCTTTCAAATGCCTGCTTTGCTCATGGTAGGATTATTATATCATAAGCTCCCTCTATCCGAATCGCTGACAGCGAATACCGACAGTTCTTTCGAGTGCCTGTTTTGCTCATGGTAAAATTATTATATCATAAGCTCCGAGAAGCGGGAACTTCTCACTTCATATCTTATCCCCATCGTAATACTCCACTCTCCTCGAGAATTGGACAGCAGCATAGACCATATCCTAACAGGCACAGTCCATCTCTCCTCGAACGTGAAACCACATATGCCATATCCTGACAGGCCCGGTCTATCTCTCCTCGAACGTACAGCAGCATATGCCATATCCTTGTCCGATTCTACGTCATGACATTCCCGCTCACATACCTGCTCCCCACGATCTCCTTGCTCCCTTCCCCTTTCTTGTGTTAACATATGTTCAAGAATATCTCTACAGAATCGAGGTACACATCTATGGAATATACGACACTCGGCAAGACCGGCCTCAAGGTCTCCCGCATGGGCTTCGGCGGCATCCCGATCCAGAGGATCGACCCGGAAGCCGCGCGCGAACTCATCCGCAAGCTCGCGGACGAGGGCATTAACTATATCGACACCGCCAAGGGCTACACCGTAAGTGAGAAGTACATCGGCTATGGTCTGGAGGGCATCCGCGACCGCTTCGTCCTCGCCACCAAGAGCATGTCCCGCACCCGCGAGGCGATGGCGCATGATATCGCAACCAGCCTGGAAGCCTTCGGCACCGACTATATCGACCTCTACCAGATTCATAACCCCAGCATGGAACAGCTCGATCAGGTCCTGGCGCCCGGCGGCGCGCTGGAAGCCCTGATGGAAGCCAAGGAGAAGGGACAGATCGGCCACCTGGGTATCACCACCCACCACACCGAGGTCTTCGAGCGCGCGCTGGAACTCGACTGGGTCGAGACCATCATGTTCCCCTACAATATCGTCGAACGCCAGGGCGAGGAACTGATCCGCAGATGTGCTGAGAAGAACATCGCCTTCATCGATATGAAGCCCCTGGGTGGCGGCGCCATCGAGGACGCGGACCTGGCTCTCCGCTTCGTCTGTTCCAACCCGGATGTCACCGTCACGATCCCCGGCATGGCAAGCGAGGAGGAACTCGCCCAGAATATCGCCGCCTGTGCAAGCACCGATCCCCTGACACAGGACGAACTTGCGAAGATGGACGCCATCCGCGAGAAACTCGGCGGCAACTTCTGCCGTCGCTGCGGCTACTGTGCTCCCTGCACGGTAGGAATCGACATCAAGAACACCTTCCTCTTCGCCGGCTATCTGCAGCGCTACGACCTGGGCGACTGGGCCAGATCCCGCTATGCAGGCCTGCCCGTGAAGGCCAGCGCCTGCATCGAGTGCGGTGCCTGCGAGACCCGCTGCCCTTATGAGCTCCCCATCCGTCAGATGCTGAAGAAGTGCGTCGAGGACTTCGGAGAGTAGAAGCTGCAAGGAGTCCCTACCATGCTCAGATTATACGCAACATCGATCCGGGAAGCCACGGAGGCAGATCTTGCTCATTATCTCCCTCTGCTCTCGGAAGCCAGGCAGCAGAAGATTCTTCGCTATCACTTCCCGAAGGACCAACTGCGCTCCCTCTACGGAGAGCTCCTGCTCCGGCATGCCATACAGGAAGCTCTTCCCACAGGGGAGGCCCTGCGTGGTCCTCTGCACTTTGCCTACGAAGAACACGGCAAGCCCTACCTACCGGAACACCCCGAACTGCACGTGAGCATTTCCCATTCCGGAGATATGGTTAGTGCCGCCGTCTCCGACTGTCCTGTCGGCATCGACATCGAAGAGCTGCGCGAGCCCAGGCTGCGGCTTGCCCGGAAGTTCTTCACCCCGGGCGAGTATGAGCGCATCGCCGCCGCCCCGGAAGGCGAGCAAGGATATCTCTTCACTGACTTCTGGGTCGCCAAGGAGAGCCACATCAAGTGCACCGGGCGCGGACTCGGGCAAGGGCTCTCCACCTTCGAGATTGAGCTCGGCACGGACGGCAGCTGTCGGCTGCACGCCCCCAAGGAAGCCGCCCGGCGCTATCAGATGAAGCTCTGGCATACGGCGAATGGCTGCGCCGCTGTATGCGTCGAGAGAAGCACCCCCATCACCGAAGAACTCGAACTCATCCCATGGGGGGCACTCGGGGACGCTCCCCTGGTGCTTCATAAAGAAGTGCCAATACAGTAAGAAGTCCTGCCGCGATTCCCCGCAGCAGGACTTCTTACTGTATGTATAGGATATACCAATCGTGCATTCCACGGAATTATGTTGTCTGCTTGTGATCATGTGTCACTTCAGGGAATGTCCTGGACCGGCCGCCGGCCCCTCTACATAATCCCTCCTTCAACCAGGTACTTTTTCACTTCCTTCAGGAACTCTTCAGCTCTGTCTATCTGCTTTTCTGCCTCTTCCCGAGACGCTGCAAAGAAATCCAGATAATCTGCCTTCTCTCTGTTCTCCGATGCTAATCTTATGATTCGGGATAACTCTCTGGGGAAATAACCTTCCTTCACATATCTCTGGTTGAAATGTGCTATCACCCCACTATGTTTACTGCTGTCAAATCCATCCATGCAATTCACTGCCCGCATGGCATGGAAGATCGCATAGTAAGCACGATTCAGGGAATTCTTGTATCTGCCGTGTTCATACATCAGCCTGGCATCTGCCAATGCTTCTTCACCTGCTTCATAGCGATATCTTGATAACGTTCTTAAGCGGTCTTCCACAATACGATTCCCTCACGTTCTATATTGCGATAAAAAGGAAGCGTCTTCTTCCACTCCATATACTGCCCATAATCAATGGGAACAACCGACAGTGTCTTCCCTTGCTCCAGCTCGTAGTCAACCACAATGTCAACCATGCTCTCATGCATCTGCTCTGAATTACCCGACTTCAAGATCACAGCAATATCCACATCGGAATCCATCGTCTGCTCACCGCGCGCATAAGAACCATAGAGAACGATCTTCACCAGATAGTCTCCATAGATATCGTAGATGTCTGAACTCATCTTCTGCAGGGCCTTCATTAAGGACGGATTCTCCTGCCATACCTTAGAACGCTTCCGCCAGTTACGATAATTGCCGGACTTCACCCTCTCATCTTCAGGATACTCCGTTCCTTGGGGAATCATCCATTGCTTCCCGAACTTTTCGCCGGCCAATCTTCCGTACGCCAGCATTCTGCGAATATTCCCCGGATCCTTCCCGGTCAGCTTAGCATATTCCAACACAGTATAGAACTCTTGCATATCTCTCCCCCTTCCATCTAACGTTAACACGTTTGCGTGTAAATGTCAATCAATATAAAAACGGACATGGTGCCTGCGGCGCCACCACATCGAATGAAGCACCTACGCCGGTCTCCGCTCAGCTCCCGACAGGCTAAGAACATTCGCAATCCGGCCTATAGACCTACTTGCTCATGTTCTCGCGGGTCGCAAATGAGGAAAAATGTCCGTAGCTTTGCTACACCCATTTTTCCTCATTGCTCCCCTGTTGCTTCATAAAGAAGTGCCAATACAGTAAGAAGTCCTGCCGCGATTCCCCGCAGCAGGACTTCTTACTGTATGTATAGGATGTGCAGCTCGTGCATTTCACAGAACCATGTTATCTGTATGTGATTTCGCCCCGGACGGACCGAAACCGATGCCCGGGCTCAGGCCTGCCATGCCCATGCTGCCATCAGTTCGCTTGTCTCTTCTGCCGCAAGCACTACCTGCTCGTCTGTCAGGATGGATTCTCCGGCGCGGATCTCTTCTCCGCTCTCCTTCACTGCGACCCGCCCCTGCGCGCAGAAGATCAGGCAGCTTCCCTGCGTGACCTGGATTCTTCTCTCTTCCTCTGCCTTCAGGACCAGGCGCATCATGCTGCCCTCGGTCTTCCCTTTACGCAGCATCAGGTTGAAGTCCGTGCAGCAGCCACGGGAATGTGTGGCGGAAGCACCATCGAAGCGGTGGATCATCCCGATGGGTACCGGAATCGGCTCTCCCCCATCGTGTGTCAGAACCATCTCCCCTGAGATCGGCGTAATCAGCCGCTCATAGTCCGGAAGTGCGGTGAAGTCCGACGACTCAAGATCCACCGTTGCCGAACTGACCCGCCACAGGAAATCTCTGTCCGCATAGACACTTTCCTCCGGTGCGATGGCAAGCTGGATCGTCCGCCCGCCGGACCAGGTGCTGACCCGGTAGTCTTCCTCTGTCAACCTGCGGATCATAGGCTTACTCCATCTTCCCCGCGAACTCTTCCAGGAGCTGCAGCTCCATGATCTGCTTGTTGCCGTCGAAGTTTTCCAGGCGCAGGTAGAAGTCCGCGCAGTCAAGCAGCGTCTCCGCCGGTGTCAGACCGACCACCTCGGAACCCACGATCTCGCAGCCGTAGCGGTGTGCCATCGCGCGCACGACCTCGAATACCTCCCACAGCGGTGTCTTCTGATAGTTCGTGATGTTCATGGACACCTGAACGATACCGCGCTCAGTCAGATCGATACCGATTGCCTTGCAGTACTGGAAGCCGCCGCCCTTCTGACGAATCGTGCTTGCGATCTTCTTCGCAATCGACAAATCGCTCGTATTCAGATTGATATTGTAAGCGATCAGCGGGAAGCGCGCGCCGATCGCCACCACTCCCGCGGTCGGATGCGGCGCCGGGTTCTCCTTATCGCAGAAGTCCGGGATCCACTCGGGATCCTTCACCTTCTCTGCCATACCCTCATACTGACCCTTGCGGCAGGTCGCCAGATTTCTCCGCTTCTCCTCCGTACATGAGTCCTCATACAGGTAGCTCGGCACACCGACTTCCTTCCAGATCCTCTCCGCAACGATCTTCGACACCTCGACACACTCCTCCGTGGTCACGCCGCGGCAGGGAATGAAGGGAATCACGTCGGTCGCTCCCATCCGGGGATGCTGCCCTACGTGATGGTTCATATCGATCAGCTCCGTCGCCTTCTTGGTCATGGCAACCGCTGCTTCCTCCACTGCCTTGGGCGTGCCCACCAGCGTGAACACGCAGCGATTGTGATCACCGTCGGTCTGCACATCGAACACCAGACAACCGGGAATCGACTCTGCCACATCAACCAGGGCCTGAAATGTCTCGGGATCCTTCTCGCGGCTGCAGCTGAAGTTCGGAACACACTCAATTAACTTAGCCATACTATATCCTCCTTTGAACAGACGCATCTGCCTATATTCTTACCTCGATTATAGGCGCGGCGCGTCAACAAAACGTCAAAGGAGGGGGCACGGACACTTTACATCCGAACATCACCGTACAAGGCACGGCAGCACTCGAGCATTTCCATGTTCTCGGGATTGCCCATGATGGGTACCATCTTCTCGGCTTCCCGCAAATGCTCAATTCCTTCCGTGTGGAGTCCCAACTTTCTGCAGACCATGGCAAGGTACACCTCCGTGATGTCCCAGCCCCAATAGAAGCCCTCGTGGCAGCGGAAGCACTTCTGTGCTTCCCGAAGTGATGCCTCGGCGCCTGCCAGATCGCCCTGCGCGTAGAGCACTCGCCCCAGATACGCCCGGCACTGGACCGTCCCGTTCGTGACATAGCGGCAGCGCCCGGTGTCGATTGCCTCTCGGAAGTACTTCTCCGCAAGCGCATATTCTCTCTTCCGCACCTCCGCATCTTCCGCCTGCTCTCCCTTCTTCAGGTGGATACGCCCACGATAATTGATGCAGGCTGCACGGCTCAGATGATAGTGACACTCCTTGCTTCGAAGGCTGAGGAAGATCTGATTCGCCTCCACCAGAACCTCATCCGCCTCTTCCATCTGACCGCACCGGAACAGGTAGAGTCCCTGCAGGCGCCGGAAGGTCGCATAGTCCGCGGAATGCTGCTCCTCCCCCAGCACGGCAAGCCCCTTCTCCAGATAGATCTTCATGATGCTGCGATCATCCACCTGAATGCCATAGAAGATCATTTGCCGGTAAGCCCCCAGCAGCAGCGACCGCTGCCCGCCGTTCTCCTGCAGCCGAATGCAGGTACGGATATGGTCAAGCCCCACCGGATACTGTCCCCGGGCAATCGCCGACCGGCCCAGCAGGAAGTGACACTCTGCCAGCATCCGATCGTTCCCACCGGGGTTATCGCGGATCAGGCGCTCTGCCATCTCCAGGATTGCTGCTTCATTGTCCGACATTCCGAGAGCCACCTCATCATACTCCATGTTGGTCCGAAGCTCCGGGAAGTTCTCATTGTTCAGGGCAAAGAATTCGCAGTAGTACTGCACCCGGTACTGCTCAGTCTTCTGTGCATAACCGCCTCGCTCATACTGATAGACCAGGTAAGGAAGAAGCTCGAACCAGTTGGCTGTTCCCCGCTTGGTCTCATAGTACTCTGCCACCATCTGATGCCAGATGCGCCTCTTGCCCAGTGATTGGTTCTGATAGAAGTAGTCCTGATAGGCCTTATGGGCAAATGCATAGACGATACTCTCGCCTTCCATTACTTCCCGCACCAGATATCTCTTCTGCAGGCTCTCCAGAATCTCATAGATCTCCATAGGTGTTCTCGGCATCAGCACACGGATCTCCTGGATATCCGCAGAATTCATGAAGATAGACAAGATTTGAAGCAAGAGAATCTGGTCCTCAGACAGGTTCTTCAGCTGCAGCTCCAGCATGTGGCTGGTCATATCCGGAATGTGTTCCGGCACTGCTCCGTCCTGCTCGATCACAGACAGCAAGTCCATCAGCATCAGAGCATTGCCCTCGGTTCGCCGCCAGATTTTCGAGGTCACCGTCTCTTCGATTCCCATCTCCGGAAGCATATTCCGGATGATCATCTTCGTCTCCTCCTCGGAGAAGGGCTTCAGATCCAGGATTCGCAGCCAGGACTTCCTATGCAGAGCATAGAGCAATTCATCGGATGCCGTGATATCCTCCTTGCGGTATGTGGCTAGCAAGTAGAGACTCCGATTCCCCATCTCCGCCATGAGTGTCTGCAGGATCTGACCACTTAAGGGATCCATCCACTGCATATCATCGACACACAGAAGAATCTGCCTCTGCTCAGCCAACACACGGAAGATATCCACCACCACATTCTCAAGCCTGGGGAAGGAAGTCCTTCCGGTATCCCCCGCCTCTTTCGTCTCACCGCCGCCTCGGACCATGGACTGCAGATATTTCTCTTCCTGCTCCGGCAGCGAGATCTCACCGATCTCCAACGCATGGTGCAGCTGATGCAGGATCTGCATCCCGGAACGTAAATAGAAGTCCCGGTCCGACTGTGCCGCACGGCAGGTCAGGACCAGAGCACTGCCGGCCGGATTCTTGCGCAGGATTCGCTCCATCAGTGCTGTCTTGCCCACACCCATGCTGCCCCGGATCACCGTAGACTTGCAGGCTTCCCTTCTTCGGAAGTGCTCCAGCTCTTCGTTAATGCGATATAATTCCTCGGTTCTGGCGTAGAAGGTCTCGCGGACATGATAGCTCTCCCCCAGCACTTCCTCCTTCATACGAAAGACTTGATGGAAGACCTGCTGAATCTCCTCTCCCGGCTCCTCCTCCAGTTCTTCCATCAGATGATTCTTATAATCATAGAAGAGTTGGATTGCCAGGTTGTACTGCCCCTGTCTGGCATACCAGTCCATGACCGTCATGACCACCTTCTCCGACAAGGGGTTCAGCCGAACCCAGCGGTTCATCAACTGCATGAGTTCCGCCGGATCCCTCCGATTCTCCGGAAGCTCCATCTGCGTCCTCAGTTCAGACTCCCAGCGATCCCTCTGCTGATTCCTGCAGTCCTCCACCCAGTCTTCGAATTCCGGACACTCTTTAATATAGAAGAAACTCAGGAATTCTCCCTCTTCCTTCAGAAAGTCCCTGCCGGTCAGGTCCCAGTCGATCACCATGGGAAGTTCCGGATTCAAGGCCAGCATCTGATTCCCCTGTGTAAGCAGGATCTCCTCCCCCAGGATCTTCTTCAGCTGATACAGCACCTGCCGCACACTCTTCTTGCCTGACTTCTCGTCCGTCCCCGCCCAGAAGACATTCACAAGCTCATCACGGCTCACCTGCTTCTTCACGCAAAGATAATAGAATACCCCCTCCGTCTTCCGATAAGGGAAGCGGATTGCTTCCTCCCCCACAAGTACACGTGGGGTTCCCAGTACATGAACCTGAATCTTGCCAGCCATCACACGACCTCCTCCATCTGTGCAGAACACAGACTACTCACAGCAGTTCTTATATCCAGCGGAGCTATTCCGTAGAATCAAGCTTTTCAAAACTGTCCTTTCGGTCCTATCCCCTCTGATTTCATCCTGCCGGAACTATCCCTTGCGTCTTCTTCCTCAGATTTATACTATCATCCTATGAGTACGCATGCAAGCCTGCCCATTATCACGTTAGCACGACAGAATATCATTACTATCTTGTGTCCAATTTTCATTTTCTTATGTTCTACTCTTTTTGTATTATTCAGAATTCATATATAAGTGTCATCTCCTCCAAGGCCGATTGGGCGAAGTCTCGCCCGGCTCGCTCTGTCGCCCAGATTTTCTCCACCGATTGGGCGAAGTCTCGCCCGGCTCGCTCTATCGC
>R17__coassemble_894_pt1 | contig 10620 bp, 7 predicted proteins | sample R17__metabat2_low_PE_029 | metagenome-assembled genome bin R17
GGCATACGATACCCGTCATCGATTGGTCTTGTCTTATGTTTCATGACAATCTCCCCTTAAAGTCTTCGTAGCCGAATTCCCGGATGATCCTGCATTCCCCGGAAGCGTCCATCGCAGCAATCGCCGGAAGTGGAATTCCATTGAAAGTATTGTTCTTCACCATCGAGTAGATGGCCATATCTTCGAAGTACAGCTTATCTCCCACCTGAATCTCACGGTCGAAGGAATAATCTCCGATGATATCTCCTGCCAGACAGGTATTGCAGGAGAGACGATAACTATATTCCTTCTCCCCTGCCTGACCGCTGTCCCTCAGCGGCGGCCGGTAGGGCATCTCCAGCACATCCGGCATATGGCAGGAAGCAGAGGTGTCCAGGATCAGCGTCCGGATTCCATTCTCCACGACATCAAGAACCGTCGTCACATTATAACCGGCATTGAGAGCCACGGCTTCTCCGGGCTCCAGATAGATCTCCAGGTCGTAGGTCTCTCTCATATGATTGGCCAGACGAATCAGGCGCTCCACATCATAGTCTGCTCTCGTGATATGGTGTCCCCCTCCCATGTTCAGCCACTTCAGCTGATGCAGGTAAGAACCGAACTTCTCCTCCACAGCGGCAAGCGTGGTCTCCAGATCATCGGAATTCTGCTCACACAGGGTATGAAAGTGCAGACCATCGATGTTCTGCAGGATCTCCTCATCGAAGTCACAGAGACGGATCCCCATACGGGAGCCCGGTGCACAAGGGTCATAGATCGCATGGTCTCCCTGCGTGGAACATTCAGGATTGATGCGGATGCCCACAGAAGTAAGGCCCGGAATCTCCGACCTGGCTTCAGAATCTTTCACTTGAGCATTTGCGAGAACCCGCGAGTTCCAGGCATCCACCACCGGCTTATACTTCATCAATTGCGCCTTGGAATTGAAGATGACATGGTCGCAGATGCGGACCAGCTCCTCCATGTCCTGCGGACGATAGGCGGGCGAGAAGACATGATTCTCCCTGCTGAAGGGTACTGCCATCTCTTCATAACCAAGTCTTGCCTCATAGAGTCCGCTGGCCGTTGTCCCGCTGATGTACCTGGCAATCAGTGGGTACTCGCAGAATCCCGAGAAGCACTTCTGGGCAAGCAGAATGTGGGCGCCGGTCCGACGCTCCACTTCCTGCAGAACCTTCAGATTCTCCTCCAGCTTCCCCTCGTCGATCACATAACAGGGGGTCGGTAGTTCGTGAATCTTCATATCAATCTACCAGCACAGGGTTCTCTACAACCTGCCAGGGGAGTCCCCAACGGTTCAGTGCTTCCATGTAGGGATCGGGATCGAATTCCTCGACGGTGTAGACGCCGGGACGCTGCCACAGCCCCTTCACGACCATCATGGTACCAATCATTGCAGGCACGCCTGTAGTATAGGAGATTGCCTGGGATTCTACCTCGCGGTAGCACTCCTGATGGTCACATACATTGTAGATATAGATACTGCGCTCCTTGCCGTCCTTGATGCCGGTATAGATGCAGCCGATGTTGGTCTTACCTACGGTACGAGGGCCGAGGGTCGCGGGATCCGGCAGCAGTTCCTTCAGAAACTGAATCGGAACGATCTGCTGACCATTGAATTCGATCGGAGTGGTGGACAGCATGCCCACATTCTCGAGACACTTCATATGCGTCAGATAGCTCTGACCGAAGGTCATGAAGAATCGGATCCGCTTCACACCGGGAATGTTCTTCGCCAGAGACTCGATCTCCTCATGATGGAGCAGATACATATCCTTCTGACCCACCTCAGGGAAGTCGTACTCTCTCTTGATGGTCATCGGAGGAATCTCCACCCAGTGGCCATCCTCCCAATAGGAACCGGGGGCAGAAACTTCACGGAGATTGATCTCCGGATTGAAGTTCGTGGCAAATGCATAGCCGTGGTCGCCGCCGTTGCAGTCCAGAATATCGATCGTGTGAATTTCATCGAAGTAATGCTTCTGCGCATAAGCGGTGAATACCGAGGTTACACCGGGATCGAAACCGGTACCCAGAATACCGGTGATACCCGCTTCCTGAAAGCGGTCCATATAAGCCCACTGCCAGGAGTAGTCGAAGTAAGCCGAGAATCCCAGATCCTGGCATCGCTTCTCATAGATGGCTCTCCAGGCAGGATCGTCGGTATTCTCTGCCTCATAATTTGCAGTATCAATATAGGGTACCTTGCAGGCCAGACAGGCATCCATGATAGTCAGATCCTGATAGGGCAGGGCCAGATTCAATACAGCATCCGGCTGGTAAGAACGAATCAGATGGGTCAATTCTTCTACATTGTCTGCGTCAACACGTGCGGTAGTAATCACGGTCTTCGTCTTCGGCTGCAGTTTCTCCTTCAAGGCATCGCACTTAGAGACCGTGCGGCTTGCAATCATGATCTCCGTGAATACATCACTATTCTGGCAACACTTGTGGATCGCTACGGATGCAACGCCGCCGCATCCGATAATCATAACTCTGGACATAATTTCTCCTCCATTTTCCTGCATATACTCTGCATCATATGTATGCTGCTTCAAAGTAAAAGTAAAATAAAAAGACAGATGATCCAACATCATCTGCCGTAAAATCGATCATATGCAATACACGGGACCACAGAATCCCCACATAGTGATACAGGGAATCCTCTGTCTGCCATTATTCCACATTAAGAATCGTATTCGTTCCTATGCAAGCGCTTACTCCAAGAAGATCCGGAAGCTGAACCCTGATGCAAAATATACTGTCACGTACTCTTATTGACCGTTTCACAAGATGATGTGCTTTAGGCACTGATTATAAAGTAATCAACTTATAAAATTTGAGCTTCTAACTCAATCAATAATGTGGCTCCTAACCACGCTCGGCAACTGACCCAGCCTGTCCGTAGGCGATACTATGGGGTCGATATATTCGCATAAGAACTCAAATTCTCTGAAAGACTAAAAGTTCGCTTGCTGTTTTAAGTTAACACATCTACATAGATGAGTCAAGCGGAAGTTTATCAATTTTAAGCTAAAAGTCATGTAACAGTATCATCCATGTGAGATTTATGCAAGACATTACCTATCCTTATACCCGTCTTGTGAAACCGTCATATGATACTTATTGATTAATCTTAAGAAATGATTCATTTGCTTTTTTTCATCTGATAGTATAGGCTAGAAACTGAGGGATCATGAATCATTCCTCGATTGATTTCTTAGGAAGGTGACTGAAAGATATGAATATGAGAAGAAGAATGCGCTATGGACTACCTGTCCTGCTCTGTGCGCTCGCACTCTCGGGCTGTTCTACCACAGGACTGAAGACCAGCTTATCCGGCATCGCAGAGGAGGCATCTACAGCGGAGACCGACACCGGCGATCCCGATGACATCCTTATGGAGGAAGCGTCTGCAGATGTCATAGCTGCCGAAGAAGAAACTGCTGAGACAGATACCGGTGACCCGGACGAGCTTCCGATTCAGGGAGCGATCGCGGCTGATACACTGGCAGTTACTGTGAACTCCGATGGGGCTGTACAGCCTCTGACGATTGCCGCCGGAACGCATTACGACTATAAGTATAGCAATAAGTATGATACCTGCATTGCCGAGATGTCCTACCCCATCATTCAACTTGGAGAAAGCGAACAGACCGCCTATCCCAAGCTTGCCTCTGCCATCACCAAGCTCAACAACAAAGAACGCAAGGCGCAGAAGGCACAGTACAAGGAGAATGTAACCACGGCGAAGCAGCAGCTAGCCTCCGAAGGAAGTGAAGACTTCATCACCTACCGGAATCTGGAATCTGTTACCTGCCGCCGCGCAGACTCTGTCGTCACCAGTTTCGTGTTCGAAGGTGAGAACTACTGGGGCGGTGTTCATGGGGCCTACTACTATACCGGTGTCACGCTCGATACGCAGACCGGTAAGACACTGAAGCTGAAGAATATCGTCGCCGACCGCGGGGCACTGGCCGTACTTGTAGAAGAAGCACTCTACCAATACTATGATCCGGCAGAGTTCTATGATGACATCGATCTTGTGGAGTATATCACTTCTGATGATACCACCCTCTACTGGGTACTTGATGATCAGGGTCTGACCTTCTACTTCAATGCCTACGATATTGCTCCCTACGCAAGCGGTACACAGACGGTCACCATCTCCTATGCAGAACACCCGGAGGTCTTCAAGTCGAAGTATATGGAAGTTCCCGATTCCTATGGTGTGGACTTCTCCTATGACAGTCCCTTCTACTTTGATGTGGACAACGATGGAGACCTCGATCAGATCCTGATCAGCGGCAGCTTGGATGAATATGGATATATGTATGAGCAGAGCATCAGCCTGAATGGCAAGACCAGAACCGATGATGCCGGCTGCTACTCTCTGAACCCGATGTTGATTCATACGGCAGACGGAAGCAATTATCTCTATCTGGAAGGTTCTCAGGAGAACGATTACCGCATGATGGAGATCTACAATCTGTCCACCGGTAAGGTAAAGAAGGTGAAGGCCTTCTACAGCGGCCTTCACAGTGTCTACTCTGAAGATGATGGAGCTGCCATCTACACGAAGCTGACGAACCCCAATCTCTTCCTCCTTGATACCAGAACCGAAGTACTCAGCACAGTAACCGGAACCAAGGTCTACGCTGTTGGTGAGAAGGGAATCCCCGTATCCGAAGATACCCTCTATTCCTTCACTTCACCGATTAAGCTCAAGCTGAAGCGCAGTCTCAAGATGACACGCTATAGCAATGGGGTCAAGGGCAAGAAGAAGACACTCAAGAAGGGAACGATCCTCTACTACACAGGCACCAACAACAAGAAGACCTGTGAACTGACTACCAAGAGCGGTATCACCTACCGTATAGCTCTGGATAGCAATTCCTGGCCGAAGACGATCCATGATACCGATATCGAGGATATCTTCGACGGCACGATCTTCGCCGGATAAGTCCTCTCTCTATCAGATTTTTCTGAGACATGCCGGATTTCACGTATCCGGCATGTCTTTTTGTATGATTATATTGTGTTTGTCCTCTCTTATTGATATAATTATGTACATAGTCTTTGAATACCCATATACAGGAGGATATAATTATGGAACTGGAAATCAAACGTGATGGACTTACCCTCCGCGGCTATCAGGATCTGCCTGACACAGAGGAATTCGATGTTGCGATCATGATGCATGGCTTCATTCAGGATTGCGGACGCGCACCCGAAGATCTGATGTATCAGGTGAATGAGAAACTGGTCTCTCTCGGCATCGGTACCGTACGTGTGGACTTTAATGGTCACGGCAAGAGCGATGGCGAACTGAAGGATATGACCGTGCTGAATGAGCTTGCTGATGCACATGCCATCATCAGCTATGTCAGATCGATCCCCGGCGTCCGCCGCATCTTCCTGTATGGTCACTCTCAGGGCGGTGTCGTTGCCAGCATCATGGCCGGTCTCTATCACGATGTGATCGATCGTGTTGCCCTGACCTCCGCAGCTGTTACCCTGAAGGATGACGCGATCGCAGGCACCATCATGGGAACGAACTACGACCCTCAGGCTGTACCCGAAACCATCTCCTGCATGGGCGGCAAGGTCGTATGCGGCGGCTTCTACTTCCGCACCAGCCAGGTTCTTCCCATCACCGAATGGGCTTCCCAATATCAGGGACCGGTATGCATCATGCAGTCCAAAGGCGATGCCATCGTTAATTATGTAGCTGCGGAGCGCCTGCATGCTGCCTTCCCCAACAATGAGCTTCATCTCTTCGAAGGCGGCAACCACGGTATGCGCGATGAAGTACGTCAGACGGTGCTGGATCTGATTGGAGAGTTCTTCACCAGATAAGTCAGGTAAGATTCGTCTTGAAACAGCAAAAACAAAACCGAATGTCTCACGACATTCGGTTTTTGCTTTTTACTCTATGATTCCATATTATTCGAAGATGGTACCCTTGCGGAAGGATGCGGAAGAAGGAAGTACCTTCATCAGAATATAATATACAACTCCGGTCGGAATCAGACTCACATACCAGGACAGGTCCATGATAAACAGAGAACATACAGATCCGATAACGATAGCAATGATTGCTGCCCAGTTGATACCCTTGAAGCAGCCCTGCTTATCATACATATCATTGATATCCAGCTTCTGCTTTCTCAGAATATAATAATCTACTGCCATAACCGCGAAGATTGGTCCAAGGAATGCCGAATAGAACTGAGTGAACAGGGACAGACCGGCAGCGGACTCCTCGGTTACCAGCTTCCAGGGCATACAGCACATTGACAGGATGCCGACCAGAGGCGCAGCGATCTTCCACTTCAGATGGAAGGACTCCATGAGGATATAGCTGGGAGGTACGATATTATTCAGCACATTGGTGGAAACCTGTGCGAATGCGATAAAGAGCAGGGTGACAACAGTCAGGACCTTACTACCCATCAAGGTAGAGAATACAGTAACCGGATCACTGTTGCCGGTTGCTGCGGTTACCAGAAGACCAATCAGACCCATGAACAAGGTTACCGGCAGAATTGCAACAGTGTACAGAGATCCTGTCATCTTTGCACTGATTCCGCGATTCAGGTTACGGGAATAGTCGGAAGCATTGATGATCATGGTCGAGTAGATTCCCAGGAAGGAGGTGGTTGCCGCCCAGAAAGTCATACCCCAGGTTCCTTCGATACCGGAGAAATATGTGCCAAGCTCGGCAGAAAACTGGGTATTGACAACATACAGCATATAGATCAGGATTGCTATAATAAAGACACAGGAGATATTCTCCAACCACTTGATACCTTCGAATCCATTCATAGCCAATGCCACCTGAAGAATCGTGAACAGCAGATAGATGATGATCAGATGATCGAAATTGAACAGAATCTTCAAACAGCTATTGATGGCGCCGGCGCCTACCCAGCTCTGGTAGCCGAACCATACGATGGCGGGAAGACCACGAAGTACTCCGGGAACCTTTACACCGGTGGTTCCGAAGGAACTTCTCATCTGGACGGAAAATCCGATACCATACTTCTGACCGCACTTACCGATGACAGCAAGTGCTATCGCAATGACGATACAACCGATCGTCATTGCAAGGATCGCCTGTGCTACCGTCAGGGCACCAATCAGGCTGGCACCCATAGAGAAGGTACCAATTGATACACAGCCGCCCATGAAACTTGCTGCATAAGATACATGTCCATAGACACGATCATCAGGATCTGTAGGAAGCAGATCCTTATCTACGCCTTTACTAAGCTCTGACTTCAATACTGTATTATCTATCATACTCATGCCTCTCTCTCTTTCTTCACCAGACATCCATAACCCTTATCAACCATCAATTTACCTTCCTCAGCTACGACCGTACCACGAATGATCGTCATCACAGGGAGTCCCTTGCCCTTCAAACCGACAAAAGCAGAAATCTTGTTGACATAGTACAAAGAATCCGCTGTAATCTCCCACTCTCGCTCCGGGTCAACGATCAGAAGATCTGCATCAAATCCTACACGGATATCGCCCTTCTTACCATAGATTCCGAATGCCTTGGCAGGGAGAACAGACATGACATTCACAAGCTTCGTCGGGCTGATGCCTCGCTTCAATCCTTCGGAGATTGTTGCCTGAACACCACTCTGGATACCGGAGATTCCTCCCCAGACATCGAATACATTCTCGATCTTCTGTCCCAGGATCTCATGGAACTTCTCATCGTAAGAACAAGGGGAGTGATCACTGGCAATGCCGGCGAAGGTTCCATCTGCCACATAGTCCCACATGCGATCGACTTCTTCCTGTGTACGAAGAGGAGGAGCGCACTTAAAAAGATTGCCATGTTCCAGAACATCATTCTCATTGAATACCAGATAATGAGAGCAGGTCTCTGCTGTAATATCGTAGCCCTCCTGCTGAGCTTCCTTGATTCGCTGCGCTACATCAGGGCTGGATACATGACAGATATGGGCCTTACAGCCGGTAGCCTTGGCAATTTCAATAATATCCACCGTAGCCAGCATCTCGGAAATCACAGGTCGGGAATCGAGGAAGGCTCTCCAATCCAATCTGCCTGCCTCCTTCATGCGCTTCTCCTGATTCTTGATCGTAGAATAATCTTCACAATGAAATCCTGCGCGGCCATCGAATTCCCGAATGATCTCCATGGCTTCATAGGCCTGGCCATAATTTAAAGGGCTGTAATCCGGAGATACCGGTCCGATAAAGGACTTGAAGGCAACCACTCCCTTCTCATCCATTCCCTTCAGGTCTGCAAAGTTATCAGGAATCAATCCTCCCCAGAAGCAATAATCACAGTAAGCCTGCGGGCTTACCTTCGCTTCTTTCACATCGAAAAGTTCGGCATTGGTCATAGCCGGCTCATTCTGAAGCGGCATATCAATAATCGTAGTATACCCACCAACAGCAGCCGCTGCCGTTCCATGTTCATAGTCCTCACGCCATTCATAGCCGGGGTCATTGAGATGCGCATGGGTGTCGATCGCTCCGGGGAATACATAACGTCCCCCCGCATCAATCATCTTCTCAGCTTCAGCCTCTGTTCCCGCTGTCAAGATTGCTGCGATGCGGCCATCCTTCACGGCAATATCCACCGCGGAAATAGAATCGGCTGTGACAACCTTGCCGTTCTTAACAAGCAAATCGTACATGAGCTTCCTCCTTTGATTTAATAAGTTAGTCTTGGGCTTAATATAATTTGTTTTTTTGAATTATATCTTACTTTTCTTAATTGTTATAATACTATATATGTATATTGTTATATTTTTAAAAAAGGTTGGCACAGTCGATACTGTTCCAACCTTTTTCGCTCATATAGTTACTGCTGTAATTTTTCTGATGCATCATTCCCCACTACAAGTGTGCCATCGGCATCAAAAGTTACATTTCCCAATACCGAAGAGTACTCATTTACTGCATCCAGTATACTCTGCTTCGATTCTGTCGCAATCGTCGGCTGGAAGTCATTGTATCCGGCCGCCGAACTGATCTTGCAGGGAATGATGGATGCCTCCGGTTCTTCCTCTGCCTGCAGGACACCATCCTCGAATGTGAAGGTCTGCTGATAGATCATGGTATTCTTATCAGACGGGTCCTTGTTGCCTCCGAAGCAGAAGTTGCCAAGACTGTAGCAGATCACCTTGCCATTATAGACTTCCACGCCCTGAAGCACATGCGGATGATTGCCGATCACAAGATCTGCCCCGGCATCAATCAGATCATGCGCAACTTTCTTCTGGTTCTCATTGGGATAATATTCCTTCTCTGTTCCCCAGTGACAACAGGCAACGATCAACTGCGCACCGTTCGCCTTCAGTTCCTCAATGCCGTCTAAGAGCATTTGCTCCCTCTCCTCGGTGTAGGTGACGATCAACTTGGATACGATACCGACCTTGATGCCGTCCGCTGTTGTATAGTAGCCAAGTTCCTGATCGATGGCCCACACGATACCGGCCTCATCGAGATACTTCTCAGTATCCAGCGTACTCTGTTCCCCATAATCTGCGCTATGGTTATTGCCAAGGCTGACCGCCTCCACAGAGGACCCCGTCATGATTGCCGTGTACTCCGGCTTGCCCTTGAGATTGAACTCCTTATCTACTCTCTCGTCAGTATCCGTCAGGACACATTCCAGATTGATCAGGGTCAGATCATCCTGCGAGAAGATATCCCGTACACCATCGAAGAACCAGTCGGCGCCATAGGAATCGTAGTACTCATAGAAGGATCCATCATAGCTCTGTGCCTGTGTCTTCGCAAGTGTGCAGTCACCGGTGGCCGTCAGGGTAAGCGTCGTAATCACAGGCTCCGAAGATACCTCTGTCTCCTTCAGTACCTCACCATTCTCATCTGTTGCATAGACAGGATCTCCATTCTCATCCAGGATCGGATTGCCATCCTCATCCGTCACAACGAAGCCCTGTACATCGACAACCTCCTCCTGCCCCGAATCCTCATGGCCAAAGAGGTGAGATACCCCCTTCACCACAAAGCGCACTCCGGAGACGACCAGAAAGAGAGCCAGCAATATCATAAGCACAAAAAGAATCCGGAAGAACCATGCCCTCATGATTCTCCTGCGGCGCTTCTTCGTCATCTTCCTCTTACGAGGCTTCACTCTTCTCTGCTCTTCCATCAGACATCCCCCTTGCTGAGCTTCACCGGCGTATAATCATGTCCGACCGCCTGAAGAAAGGGACCTGTCAGGTCACTCACCTTCAGGCGCATACTCGAAGTATTGATGCAGGGATGACAGCCGAACATCTCTTCCTTCAGGATATCCTCATCGATCAGCAATCTGACCATATGCTCCCGGTCATTCATGAGCCCCATCACACTGACCGATCCCGGTGTGATGTCCAGATACTTCTCCATATATTCCGGTGAGGCGAAGGACAATCTCGCGCTGCCTATCTGGTGAGAGATCTCCTTCGTCTTGAACTTCTTATCTTCTCGGATCATCAGAAGGTAGAACTTCGTCTTCTGACTATTGCAGAGGAAGAGGTTCTTGCAGATGACTGCAGGTGCCAGAACCTTATCGATCTGGGCACAGGCTTCCATCGTCTCCACTGCTTCATGATCTACATG
>R17__coassemble_895_pt1 | contig 10616 bp, 10 predicted proteins | sample R17__metabat2_low_PE_029 | metagenome-assembled genome bin R17
CTGGATTCGAACCAGCGAATGCAGGAGTCAAAGTCCTGTGCCTTACCGCTTGGCGATAGCCCAATAGGGTGGGATGAGGGACTCGAACCCTCGACCTCCAGAGCCACAATCTGGCGCGCTAACCAACTGCGCCAAACCCACCATTGTGATGTAAATACATCTTTGATAACCCCTGGCTATCCGGAAGTTATCAGAGCAGGTAGCGGGAATCGAACCCGCGTATCCAGCTTGGAAGGCTGGTGTTCTACCATTGAACTACACCTGCATTGCTTTGTTATGTCTCGCAGACACATGTGTTATATTATCCCATTTCCTCTTATTTGTCAACACTTTTTTTAAAAAAAATTCAGCCCCATACTGCCTGGTTCTTGCAGCATGGGGCTGCGGATTCGTCCGATTACAGGTATCCGATGGAACAATAGCAGGGGAACTGTCCTTCCTTCAGTTCCAGAATCGCAAAAGACTTCCTGAACCCCGACTGTCTGGGCAATGAAGCACTTCCCGGATTGATGATCATCAATCCTTCTTCATACTTTACACACGGCACATGCGTATGACCATATATGGCAAGGTCAGCCCCGCAGGCCTTCGCATCCATGCTCAGACCACTGTGATCCCAGTTCACCCCGTGAGTGTGTCCATGGGTCATCAGAATACGATGTCCTTCCAGATCCAGCACACGGTCCACAGGATCCTGACTCTCCCGACCATCGCAGTTTCCCCGAACGAAAGTCACCGGGCAGGATACCATACGGCGAATATCTTCCTGCTGACCACAGACATCTCCCATGTGAAGGATCTGATCTACCGGTCCCACCTTCTGAAGGATCTTCTCAAGATATCCCAGATAACCATGCGTATCACTAACCAACAGCAGACGAATCATCCCCGATTCTCCTGAAGCCATGCTTCCATAAGCGGACGCATCATACGCAGGGCATTCCCCCGATGACTGATGGCATTCTTATCTTCGGCAGACAGGTCAGCCGTTGTACATCCACGTTCCGGCAGATAGAAGATCGGATCATAGCCAAAGCCGCCATTGCCGCTCGGAGCATAAGCAATCTGCCCTTCGATGGTCCCTCGTACAACTGCCGTCTCCCCGTTCGGGAAGGCAGCAGCGATGGCGCAGACAAATCGGGCACTGCGCTCTTCCCCCACCGCGTCCTTCAGCTGATCGATAATATACTGATTCTTGTAGTCATAGGAGGTGTCATAGCCGAGGAATCTCGCCGAATAGATTCCCGGAGCCTTATCCATATAGTCGACTTCCAGACCGGAGTCATCCGCAAGGATCAATCCCTCAGGAAGCAGTTCATGAATTGCCTTCACCTTAATCAGAGCATTCTCCTCGAAGGTCTTCCCGTCTTCTACGATATCCACATCGATTCCCACATCCTTCAGCGACAGGATCTCTGCCTGCATTCCCGCAAGGACCTGGCGAATCTCCACCATCTTATTCTGATTGCCTGTAGCAAAGATGATCTTCTGCATTATGCTCTCCTTCCTGACTGGGTATGATCCGGATACTTCTTCTTCGGGGGTCTTGGTCCCATAAACTGATAGAAGTAAGTCTTCATCATACCATTGTAGATCTTACGATTCTTATCTGCCTTTCTTCCGAAGTACTTCTCCGCATCCTCATAGGATGTGATCATATAGCAGGACCAGGAATCGAGGGCAGCAAAGCGCTCACCGATCGTTCGATAAAGTTCCGGCAGATTCTCCTTCTCCTCGATTCGCTCGCCGTAGGGAGGATTCATCACGAGGAAACCATATTTCTTAGGATGGCTCAGCTGACTGACCGGACGCTGCTGGAAGTGAATCATATGATCCACGCCGGCTTCCCGTGCATTCTCTCTGGCTGCCTTGACGATATCCCCATCGATATCGAAGCCCTGGATATCTACCTCCACGGTATCATTCATCAGGTCGGAAGCCTCATCCGCCGCCTCATACCAGGCCTTCTTCGGAATCAGATCTGTCCAACTCTCCGCAAGGAAGCTGCGGTTCATTCCGGGGGCTATATTGGCTGCCATCATAGCTGCCTCAATCGGGAAGGTTCCGCTGCCGCAGAAAGGATCCACAAGGATACGATCCTTATTCCAGGGAGTCAGCATCAATAGGGCTGCCGCCAGAGTCTCCGTAATCGGAGCCTTCGCTTTCAACTTACGATACCCTCTGCGGTGCAGCGACTCACCGCTTGTATCAAGTCCCACCGTAACGATATCCTTCATCAAGAATACACGAAGAGGGAACTCCGCACCGGTCTCGGGGAACCATTGGATATGATAGCTCTGCTTCAGACGCTCAACCATCGCCTTCTTCATGATTGACTGAATATCCGAAGGGCTGAAGAGCTTACTCTTAATGGAGGAAGCCTTGGTCACCCAGAACCTTCCGTCTCTCGGAATCAATTCCTCCCATGCCACCGCCTTAGTATTCTCAAACAATTCGTCCCAAGTCTCTGCGCGGAACTCCGCCACCTTCAGAATGACACGTTCTGCAGTCCTCAGAAACATATTCGCCCGGCAAGCGGCTTCAGGTCCTCCGGCGAATACAACACGTCCATCCTCCACACGCACGATCTCATATCCGAGATCTGTAATCTCTTTCTTACATACAGCTTCCAGACCAAAGTGGCAGGGAGCGATCCATTCATATATCATATACACCTCTCAGCCTCAAGGGCACGCGCACAAAGACAGCCAGCCTCTTCCTCCGTTGAGAGACTGGCCATCCGAATACCTAGTGAGTAAAGATCCGCCACAAAGCAACTATCGCAAACACTGTCCAGAATATAGGAGAAGACAGTACCACCGCCAAAACCGTGAAAATGGTAGAAAGCACAAGAAGTGCAATTACAAGGATACCTCCGATGATAACCACCGGACGAATTCGTGCCCACAGACCTCTGCCGGCTTCCTCGGGCTCTGAAGTCTCCGATCCTTCACTATACGAATAATCCACCTCCGGGAAATGCTCACGCCCGTAATTCCCTTCCGCTGCATCCTGAGAATCGATGATCGTATGAGCAATCAGTCTCGGATCTCCCAATTCTTCCAGCACTTCAGCCTCTGTACGTCCCCCGCGCATCTCATCCATAATATAAGATCTGTAATATTGCAGATTGGACCGGATCAGGTCTGAAGAGATCTCGCCTTCCAATGCCTCCTGCATTCTATTTAAAAATTCTTCTTTATTCATAATACTCCTGCATTCTACTGGTCAGATTCATCCTCCGAGGGAAGAGCCACTGTTCCGGACTCCTCGGTCCCCTCAGAATCACTCACAGAGGACGTCTCCTGATCTTCCGCATGCTCCGTGATCGTCAGACGAACTCTCGGCGTTCCAATCACATTAAATCCATAAGGAACTTCCAGACTCACATTCGCATAGTGCGTTCCCGGGAAGAAGCCCTCCAGATCGATCGATGCCGTAAGCTCAGACTCAGAGAGAGCTGACAGATCAGAATCCAACCCCTGGATCGACACCTCGATGGAATCCGAAAGAAATTCCAGATCATAGTCTTCATCCAGATTCTCTACCTGAATCAATGTTGTATCCAGAGAGAACTCCCGTGTGGTAAGCTTCTCAATCTTCAAGGTAACCGTAATCGTATAGTTCTCACTATCCACAAGAGAAACGCCATCAGGAAGCAGTTCCCGGGCATCGAAAGTCTTCACAATATTCTGGGAGGCACCACTGACATCCAGTTCTCCCTCAGGAATCCTCAGTACAGAGATATCAGCCAGCGTAGATTTGCGTCCGGAGATCTCCACCGAAGCCGGATCGATCTCAATGCCGGAGTATAGATAGCCCTCAGCCACATCCTCCTGACCGGTTACCGTATAGTCCAGGCTGACAGTCTTCACATTCAGGATCTCAACCTCTACATCAATATCTGTTGCACTGACTGACAGTTCCTGTACAGTATCGAAGGTCATAACATTGCCGCCGGCATTGTAAAATTGCAGAGGCAGTGTCTTGGACATCGTCTGAGTGATGCCATCTACATTCACCTCAACACCGACATAGCTGATCTGATCCAGGAAGGACTGCGGTGCCCTTACAGTAACAGAGGAAGGGGAGCTTGTCACTTCACCGACCTGATATCCACTGTCCGGCTCGCCTGTGACATTCACCACCACGTCCATCTTCTTCGTGAGTACATCCTCCAGTTCAATCTGTATACTTTGCGTTAACTGTGTGATCTCATCACTGGTCACACTGGAGTTGGTGCATGTAATCGTGACAGGTACCTGATTCGTCAGTGTATACATATTGTTGAAGTCTGCCTCTGCCTTAAAGTCAGAGGCCTTCAGTTTCTGAGATACCTTTCTCGGACATCGCACACGTATGGTTGCTGTCTGCGTTCCGTCCACCGTATAAACCATATCGTGACTGGTCAGCGTCTCTTCATTCACAAGTTCAATAGGGATATTGCTGATCGTACGTGTCACATAAGGATTGTCATAATTGACAACAACGACCCAGATAACCAGAGCGATACCTACCGAGAGCAGCTTCAGCTTCCAGTTATTTACGATCCAATTTTTCATGCTTCCTTAATCCTTTCCAGAACTTCCAGTCGAATGTCTTCTGTTCCGCGGGAGTGTGAAGAAGCTGCAGCTTCTCACGCAGTTCATCCACCTTCAGACCATGGCTCAGCTGTCCATTCTCTGCAACAGACACATGTCCGGTCTCCTCCGACACAACGATGGTCAGACTATCCGTAACTTCACTGACACCAATCGCCGCGCGATGTCTGGTACCAAGAGCCTTGGGAATCTCCTGATTCTTCGATAGAGGCAGATAACAGGTAGCAGCAGTCACTCGGTTACCGCGAATGATAATTGCGCCATCATGCAGCGGCGTATTGTGCTCAAAAATATTAATCAACAGTGCACTGGTAACAATAGCATCCACTTCAATACCGGTCTTCTCATATTCTTCCAGGGGCAGTTCCCTCTCAATGACGATCAGCGCACCTGTCCTTGTGCGTCCGAGCGCATAGGAAGCCTTCACCAGTTCTTCAATCACGGTCTGGTCGAATCCACGGTCCACGATCTCCGAACTGCCGAAGAGACTGAATATCACATTGCTCTTACCTAACTGTTCCAAAGCCTTCCGAAGTTCCGGCTGAAATACGATCAGAAGCCCCATCACGATTACATTCAAAGCATGCTCTGCAATAAAGAGGATCGTATTCAACTTAAACAAGGCGGCCAGCGCAAAGAAGGCAAACAGCAGACCGATACCCTTGATCAGAAACCACGTACGCGTGTTGCGCACCAGAATAAGGATCTCGTAGATTGCAAAAGCAATGATCACGATCTCCACCACATCCGTGATTCCGATTCTGGGAAGTTCCAGTAAACTCATCAAGTTTGATAATTTAGCAGCAATATCCATGGCAACCTTTCTCCGGCGGAATCAATTCACATGACTTCCACACGTTCGCGCAGCTCTGCCAGGTTCGATTCCTCTAATCCTCGACATCCCTGCCCTTGTTCGGCTTATCATCTTCGTCATCGCGTTCGATCTCGTGGATCTTCCGCCGGCTCTCCTCCAACTGAATCTTGGGGACCGCCTTCACATAGTACACATAGTCATCATCTTCATACTGGAATCGTTCCGTCCGATTATAGTCCAGACTGACATCAAAGAGACAGATCAGCACCGCAGCGGCCATACAGAGCACACAGAGAACGAAGACCCTGAGTGTAACAATAGAAGCTCCCAGCACACTTCCCAACACCAGCATGCCAAGAAGCATCATCAATCCGCCGCCAATCACAGCGATCAGGTCAGCATAATCCAGAGACAGTCTGCTGAAAGCAAACACGGCAAGCGTCACCAGCATAAAGATAAGGCTCAGAACCATCATCTCCCGGTTCGACCGCAAAGCCGAGACCAATGTCTGAAAGCAGACGAGAACAGAGCTGCCGGGATCAAGAAGCAATGCAGCACTACTTTCAAGAGCAATCAGCATATAATACATAACAACACCGATTCCTACGGGGATAAATGTCAGAGCAGACCCCATGGCTCCTGCAAGAAGCGGCACAATGTAAGGTACCTTCAGATAGAAAGCCATAGGGATCAAAACGATCAGGAAGCTTCCTCCCGGAAGAAAAAAGAAATGCAGAACGACAGCTGCAAACATCAGCACGGCAAGGACTGCAGCCCCCTCCCAGGAAAGCGCACTTACATGCCCCAGGAGATAGAGTCCTGCTACCGCTGTCATCCCACCCCAGGGAAGCAGACAGCTGATCAGGGAAGCCAGAATCACAAGGATCCACCGCATAAGCATATACCGATAACCCAGATGCCAGTTCATCATTAGAAGGATTCCCATCATAAGAAGGAACTTCAGCAGAGGGATCAGATAGATATCATTCCTTTGAAAGAACGCCTTGATTCCCTGTCGGAAGTACAAAAGTTTGTCCATAATAATCTCCTTAACACACAGCGTAATGCCGGATTCTCACGCTTACTCCTCATAGTAGCGGTCCAATTCCTGATAGGTCATCTGCCTTACCTTCAGATTCCGCTTTGCCTGCACATATCGCAGAGAATAGATCAGACTGAGGAACAAGACAGAGACCAGAACCACCACACCGTAGATACGCCCCAGATACAACCCAATGGCAATCAGATCATAGATCGTCGAAGTCGTGATCCACTGTTCCACCGTACATAGCAGGTAGCACCCTGCCAATGCCATATACAGCAGTGTCACCGCAAGAACACCCTTGATCACCTGAAGGAGTACATAGTCAAACATGAAGAATTCCGCCGCCGGCGCTGTCTTTCGATGATTTCTCTTCTCATCTCTGGCTGCTTTTGTCATCACAGCCACTTTTTCTTTATCAACCATGTTTTCTCCTTTCTGACCCGTATAGAAAGCCCATTTTGGATAATTATATCATATTTCCTTATAAAAAGCGACCGTTTTGCTGTAAATTCAGCGACAAAAATCGATAAAAACATCGACAAAATCCCCGGGAGAGGGCATTTACCTTCTTCTCCCGGGGATCTGCTCCCTTTATCCTATGATTGATTGTTAGCGCTTGCCCCCCAGAAGATACCCCTTGCGGAATGCCACTCGTTCATTCTCAGGCACATCCTCCATAGCAGTCTCCTCATTGCCAATCAGGAGCGTATCCGGATCCGCCTTCGTGTAAGGCTTCCATACAGGAAGTCTCGCGCCATTGGGGTCACCGCTCCTTGCAAAATTTGCCCAGTAAGAATTCATCTCCACGGCGACCTCGAAGTCTCTGCCGGTCCAGGGTCTCCATGCTCTCATAAAGGTCTTAAATACATACCAGAGGTCTGCTGCATGGAAGGGTCCCTTGTCATCTCCCGGAAGATCTCTTGCAAGCTGATAGATATATACCGGATTCTCTGTCTCCTGCCCGTCGATCACTTCTGCCCAGCACTCACATCCCGCCTGCAGCGCTTCCGTGAAGAAGTTATCTCTGTACTCCGGGAAATGCTCCTCCAGTTCCGGGCATAAGGTAAGATACTCCTCCCTGCGGTCACCATACAGGAATCCTGCCAGACTTCGATATGCCTCCGGATCGGGGGTAACAACAATCCCCTCCTTCGCTGTATATCCGATCAGATAAGGGATATCATGCTGTCTGCCGTTCATGATCGTCTCGTAGGTCGCCTCTGTGAGGACATATCCATCCACAACAGGGGTTCTCTGAATCGCCTGTGTCGGCATCGTCGCAAGCCACCTTTTCAGCACCTCCTCCGCAGGAAGAGTTCTTGCCTCTGCAATAGAAGCTACCCCCAGACTCTCTTTCAGGTTCATTCTTGCTTCTACGTCGCAGAGTCTGGGATAGTCCATATCCGGAAGTGCATCCACACCGCCGCCGCTCTGGAAGATTGCCTTCGAGATATCTCCTTTCGTCAGGGGAGAGCATACCAGTGCATTGACGCAGGCTGCACCGGCCGACTGACCGGCAACGGTAATATTATCGGGATCTCCTCCGAAGTTCTGAATGTTGCGTCTTACCCACTTCAATGCTGCGATCTGGTCCAACAGACCGTAGTTGCCGGAAGCACCATAGACGGACTCAGCCGTCAGTTCCGGATCCACCATACAGCCGAACACATTCAGCCGGTAATTGATCGTAACAAGGATCACGCCCTGTCTTGCAAAGTGCTCTCCGTCAAAGTGTGCGGAATGGCCATAGCCGGTCATGAAGGCACCGCCGTGAATCCAGAAGATGACCGGACACTTTTCTTCCTTGCTCTTGGCCGGTGTCCAGATGTTCAGATAGAGACAGTCCTCATTGAACTTCTCTTCTACCGGGTAGAACTCTCTCTTAAAGAAATCTCCGGTCACACCTAACTGCCAGCAGCGGTCAGAAGGCCGGGCACAATCTCTGACTCCTTCCCAGTCTTCTGCAGGTTCCGGCGCTCTCCAGCGCAGTTCTCCCACCGGCGGTGCAGCGTAGGGGATTCCATAGTAAGCCGTAATGCTCGGCCAACCGCAGGCCACACCTCGCACGGCACCATTCTCTGTTCTTGTCTCTCTCAACATATTCTAATCTCCTTCTCCTTACTCATCGATGACAAATCATACCGACATCGAATCGCATCTTCGATTCCCGTATCATCTGTCATATGATCAGGAAATTCACGCAGGGAATCCTGCGTCTTCAACAGAAAGTGCTTCGGGCTGAAATGGATAAGGGCTGTCAGCAAGTGACAGCCCTTGAATTCCTTATGTATGATTCCTGCGATAGACTAGGGTGCTACGAAACCGGTAGCTGCTACGTAAGAATCGATGAAGTCAGCATCTGCGCTGCCATCAGCCTTCATCTGGTCGATAACTACCTGAGTAGCTGCAGGGTACAGAGCCTTGATCTCATCAGATACAGGGGTAACCTCGATGCCGTAGTCGGACTCACACAGAGCCAGCAGACGAGCATCATCCTGAGCAGTACCAGCCAGCTGATACTTCTCAATCAGAGTGATGAACTGATCCAGAGCCAGCTTCTGAGCATCGCTCATGCTCTCATACTTGGACATGTTGGTAACCATGGTGTTAACGAAAGGAATGTGGTTGGTCTCAACGATATACTTCTGAACTTCGCAAAGCTTAGCACCAACGATGGATGCAGGCGGGTTCTCCTGAGCATCCAGCATACCCTGCTGCAGAGCGATGTACAGCTCACCAAATGCCAGAGGAGTGGGGTTGCAGCCCAGAGCACTCCAGAATGCCATATGATAAGAGTTCTCCTGAGTACGGATATTCAGACCCTGAAGATCAGCAGCGGAAGTTACGGGAATGTTGGAAGACAGGATACGGAAGTCGGTAGCATACATGGTCAGCAGATGCAGACCCTTCTCGTTGTAAACGCTCTCGAAAGAATCATAGAAGTCATCGATAACTGCGTTACAGGAATCAACATCCTCATACAGACCTGCGATATCCAGTACAGCCAGGTTAGGCATCAGAGTAACCTGAGAAGTAGGAGCACCCTGCATGATATCTACAGTACCCATCTGAACACCTTCGATCAGCTCGGTATCACCGCCAAGCTGTCCGCCGGGATAGAAGTTGATCTTGAAGTTGCCGCCGGTCCATGCTTCGATAGCATCCAGAGCAGCGTATACAGCATCACCCATAACAGTGCCATCAATGGTACCGGAGCAAGCCATGGTCAGCTCGATGGGCTCACAATCGATGGTGGTCTCGAAGCCTTCGGTAGCCAGAGCCAGCAGTTCATCGGAAGTCAGCTCGCCGGTAGCTTCCTCAGCTTCAGCGTCCTCAGCTTCAGCCTCTTCAGCTTCCTCAGCAGCCTCAGTCTCTGCAGCCTCAGCAGCCTCGGTCTCTGCAGCAGCTTCGGTCTCTGCAGCAGCAGTGGTAGCAGCAGTGCTGGAAGATCCGCCACAAGCTGCCAGAGAAAGAACCATAGCCATGCAAAGAGCAAGTACTACAAATTTCTTTTTCATTTTTAGTTTCCTCCTTAAATTTTTTATGTATTCCTCCCGCTGCCGGGATTCGGCAGCGGGCGCGAATCATCTGCTAAAATATACTTTCTTATTATTAAAGCAGAACCAGACTGATGGCCGGAACGAATGCAATAATAAACAGAGCAACGATAAATACAACGATGAAAGGCAGAGCCTTCGCACCAAGCTTAGCAACGGGAACATCTACGATCGGAGCTGTTACAAAGAGGTTCATTCCGAAAGGAGGGGTTACGAAACCGGTAGCCAGTGCGCATACCATAACGATACCCAGATGTACGGAATTGATGCCGTAAGCATTCGCTACGGGCATGATGATGGGTGCCAGGATCATAACTGCAGGACCGCAGTCCATGAACATACCAAGGATCAGCAGGAATACGATCAGGATGATGAACAGGGAAGTGCTGCTGTGAACCATGGAAGTCATCAGCGTCTGTACATAGTCGGAAGCCTTCAGCAGAACCAGTACACGGCTGAAGCCCTGTGCCAGTGCGATACACAGAAGCAGAGGAGCGTAGGAGCCGATGGCGTCCTTGAACAGCTGAGGGATCTCGGAGATCTTGATGGACTTGTAGATGAACAGGCATACGATCAGCGCATAGAATACGGATACACAG
>R17__coassemble_898_pt1 | contig 10603 bp, 5 predicted proteins | sample R17__metabat2_low_PE_029 | metagenome-assembled genome bin R17
TATTCAGATATCGTTAACCTTCTCTATCAATCCTTGGAGATCGGGCTCATCTAATAGATGAACTTAACGGATCCTTCCATTCCCTCGCTGATTCCGCTGAAGGAATTATAATTATCAGAGGCATCCATCAGGGCATCCAGACGGTCCTTGATGATGTCGAAGTCATCTTCAAGATCGGCGATCTTGCTGATACCCTCTTCATCGAATTCCTTCATGCCATCTCTCAAGGTCTCCGCACCATCACTAAGCTGCTCTACACCATCAACCAGCGTATCCGCACCATCCGCAAGCTCTGAAGTACCATCTGCCAGCGTCTGTGCTCCATCTTCCAGTGTCTCAGCACCGTCAAGCAGAGTACCGATTCCTCGGAAGAGGCTCACTCCGCCATCGGAGAGCTGCTCCATGCCGGCATAGAGGACCTGCATGTTCGTATAGATCTGACCCGCACCGGCAGACACGGTTCCTGCACCATCGGCCAGACTGTAAGCACCGGACTTCAGAGATCCTGCACCGCTCTGAAGAGACTGTGCACCATCTCCCACCTGAGAGATACCCGCCTGCAGATTCTGAGAACCTGCATACAGCTGTCCTACACCGCCATCGATCGTGGTCAGACCGTCCTTCAGCGAGGAAGCACCGGCTGCCAGATTCTGTCCGCCTTCGGACACCTGAGATGCACCGGCTGCCACCTGAGCAGCACCATCCACCAGATTCCCGGCACCCTCATTCAGGCTGTCATTGTTCGCCGTCAGCTGAGCGATACCTCCGGTAATCTGGGCGCTGCTCTCCAGCAGGGCAGATGCACCGTAATTCAATGTTTCATTATTATCGGTCAGACTCTTTGCCCCTTCCTGGAGCTGCGCGATTCCTTCGGGAAGCTGTCCGGCAGCATCACCGAGATTCTGTGCCGTCTCGGCAACCGTCTGCACATCAGAGGCCACCTGCATCGCTGCATCCAGAGCCGCCTGTGTCAGAGAAGCCACATCGCTGGCTGCACCCGCGGTACCATTGGCGGAGGTCTCCGCATCGTCAGCAGCATCTGCTGCATCATTTGCTGCATTCAGAGCCTTCGCCGTAGAATTGGAAGCCGTAATCGACTTGGATGCTGCGAAGCTGATATCATCGGCTGCCTGATCCGCCTTCTTCTCTGCCTTGTTGGCACTTGAAGAAGCACTCTTCAGCGCAGATACTGCCTCATCCACACCGGAAGTCGTCACATCTGCGGAGGCTGTCAGGTTCTCTGCCTGATTCAGAGCAGCATTCGACTTCTCCTTCGCCTCAGAGGCAGCACTCTTTGCCGCCTTCGCCTGCGACAGAGCGGACTCTGCCTGGCTGATCGCACTATCCACCTGGCTGATCTGCTCACTATCCTCCGGCAGGGAAGATCTCAGGGCCTTCAAAGTTGACAGCAGCGATTCCTGTTCATCGATGGCGCTCTGCTGAGAATCAATCGCCGAAGCCTGTGCATCCACAGCCGCTTCCTGAGCACTGACCAGTTCATCCTTACCATCGATCGTTGCCTGTCCGGCATTCACCTGAATTCCCTTCACGGCATCCAGTGCGGTATCGATCTCATCCGAAGCATCACCTGCTGCATCTGCCGCAGAACTCATCTCATCTCTCACACCAACCAGCGACTGCTTCGCAGTCTCAGCATCGGAATCTGCCTGCTCTGCTGCATCAACCGCAGAGTCCACAGCCTGTGCCGCCTGTGCTGCGCTGGTGGCAGAGCTGGAGGCATTCTGCGCTACCGTATTCGCCTTGGTTGCTGCTTCGACACTCAGCTGCACATCTGTGCCCAGCGTATTCAGCTGATCGGAGAGAGAGGAGAAGAGTGCCATCAGGCCATCGGACCCCTCTGCCAGGGAATCGATTCCCGCAGCCAGATTACTCACGCCCTCCGTGTAGGAAGTCACACCGTTCGCCAGCTGGTCAGCGCCATTCACATAAGAATTCAGTCCTTCTTCCAGGTTGGAAGCACCTGCTGTATAGGAGGCAATACCATTCTGAAGGGATACTGCGCCATCGTTCAAAGCCGCTGCACCATCACCTACCTGAGCAGCACCTGCTGCCAGATTCTGTGCACCTGCATTCAGATTATCGGCGCCTGCCAGAGCGGAAGCCGTTCCATCCTTCACATTCGCAAGTCCTGCCGTCAGGTTGGCAGCACCATCCGACAACTGCAGGGTTCCCTGGAAGAGAGATACTGCACCATCAGCCAGAGAATCCGTTCCCGCAGCCAGCTGACTTGCACCACTTGCAAGACTTCCGGCCCCATCCGCCAGCGTCTTGCTTCCGGCTGCAAGCTGTGCACTTCCACTCTTCGCAGTGGAGATACCGTCATTGAGCTGACCGGCACCGCTCTGCAGCGTCTCAACGCCATCTACCAGATCCACGGCCCCATCCGCCAGCTGACCGGCACCATCATCCAGCTGATTCACGCCATCCACAAGATCGCCGGAACCATCCAACAGCTCCTTGATACCATCTGCCAGTTCTCCGGTACCATCTACCAGATCCTTTGAAGCATCCGTCAGTTCCTGCAGGGAATCCTTCAGATCATCCAGAGAATCAATATCATCGAGTCCCAGAGATTCCAGACTGCCCGAAGTCACGATCGTGCCTGCCAGACTGATCTCACAATCCGTCACATCTGCAGTGATCTCCACATAGTCAGGGATCTCAATATCGCTCAGATCCTCATAGGAATCCAGCTTCAGACTCTCAGCCAGTCCGGGCAATGCCATACCAACTACGATACATCTGTCACCATCCGAGATCACCTTGCCGTTCGTTACCTCCACATTGCGGAAGTTATCGCCATCCAGAATCATACCGGTGGCTGCCAGGAAGGGCGTATATATCTTCTCCTTCTTGCCGTTGATCTTCACCTTCTGCACGCTGTTGTTCGTGTAATCGATGCGGATCTTCAGCTTGCCGCTCTGTCCTGCCAGCGCTTCCGGCGCCACTTCCTTGCCGTCCAATGTGTAGGTAATCTTCATCGACACGGGAAGTTCTCCGGATGCCTCACCCTGATAGGTGATATCATTGCCGCCGGCATTCCATGTGATGCTTCCATCCGCATTCGTCTGATATTCTTCATCGCCCTTCACATTCTCGATATTCGTAAGGGCAGACTCATCTGTGATCTCCACATCGTTCTCCGGGTTGGAGAGCTGATCCGTCACAGTCATCTTCTCTACATTACCGGACGCATCGGTCTTAATGTATACAGTCTCCTTCTTCTCCACGGAGGTCATCTGCTTCTTCGTGCTCTCCTTCTTTGTATCTTCCTGGCCCGAAGACTTCTTATCCTTCGCCATCGCTGTCATCGGTGCTGCCGCCAGAATACCACTCATGAATACTGCCGTTGCGCTTGCTGCCAGTCTTGCCACTCTTCTATTCTTATTCATGGAAATGCTCCTCTCATATGCCTATCTGCGTTTACTTCGCAGATATCGATATTATTCTATACTAACTTTATCTATCTATCCAGGATTCTTTACTTCAGCTTCGGATCCACCTTTGCTCTGCGGAAGTTCAGGCTGGTTCTCACGATCAGGGGATCGAACAGCATCAGCATCGCAGGGAGCACCAGGAGTACCGTACACATACTGATCAGAGCGCCTCGCGCCATCAGAATACACAGTGAACTGATCATGTCGATACCCGAGTACAGACCCACACCAAAGGTGGCTGCGAAGAAGCTCAGAGCACTGACAATGACCGACTTCACACTGGCTCTGTGAGCAGTATAGACAGCTTCCTTCCTGCCTGCACCGTGACAGCGCTCCAGCTCATAACGGCTCGTCATAAGGATCGCATAGTCTACGGTAGCTCCCAGCTGAATCGTTCCGATGACGATGGAAGCAATGAAGGGAAGCGTCGTGCCCGTCAGATAAGGGATTCCCAGATTCAGGAAGATGGCGAACTCGATGACCAGGATCAGAATGAAAGGCAGCGAGATCGACTGGAATACAAAGAAGATGATGGCGAATACTGCCAGGATCGATACCGCCGATACAACCTTGAAGTCATGGTCTGTAATATCAATCAGATCCTTCGTACAGGGGGCCTCACCGATCAGCATCGCCTTAGAATCATAGGCCGCCAGAATATCCTGGATATCCTCGATCTGAGCATTGACCTCATCCGTCGCCACCGCATACTGATTCGTGATCAGCATCAGTTCCCAGTTCTCATTCTTGACGGACTCCGTCAGACTATCGGGAATCATCCAGTCCGGAACACCGGCACCGATGAAGGATTCCAGTGCGATCACGGCGCTGACACCGTCGACATCCTGAATCTCCTCGATCATCTGACTCTTGGTCTTGTGAGACAGGCTGCTGTCAATCATTGCGATATGGACAGCACCCATGTCGAAGTCTTCCTCCAGCTTCGCATTCGCGGTGATACTGGGGAGGTAATCCGGCAGGGAGGTATCCATCTTGTAGTAAACATTGATATGCGTCTCCGCATAGTAGGCCGGAATGATCAGAAGGATCAGCAGCACAACGAAGACTTTACGGAACTTCATAACGAAGTCCGTGAAGGCGGGAACTTCCGGGATCCAGTCTCTATGTGTGGTCTTCTGAATGGCCGGATAACACAGCAGGATCATAGAAGGTAGAACGGTGACACAGCAGATGACGCCGATTACAACACCCTTTGCCATAACGATACCCAGGTCCAGACCCAGCGTGAAGCTCATGAAGCACAGAGCAATGAAGCCTGCCACTGTTGTAACAGAGGATCCTACTACAGACTTCAGTGTTGCTGTAATAGCTTCCGCCATAGCGCCATTGCGGTCTTCCGGCATCTCTGCATACTTTTCCTTGAAGCTATGCCAGAGGAAGATCGAGTAGTCCATCGTGACACCCAGCTGCAGGACAGCCGTCAGGGCCTTCGTCACATAAGAGATCTGACCCATGAAGATATTGGATCCCAGATTATAGACGATTGCCATACCGATGCCAATCAGGAAGATGACCGGAATCAGCAGAGAATCCATCGTCACAGCCAGCACGATCAGTGCCAGAATAACGGCTATCACGACATAGATGGGAACCTCGACATCACTCAGATCCTTCGTGTCCGTAACGATACCGGACATACCGCCCAGATAGCACTGTTCACTACAGAGCGCACGAATCTCACGAATCGCATCCATCGTCTCGTCTTCGGAGGTACCGGTCTCGAACAACACGAACATCATCGTTGCGTCCCCATTATTGAAGGCATCATACACCTCATCCGGGAGCATATCCATGGGAATGGAGATGTCCAGAATAGAGTCATACCAGATGACACTCTTCACATACTCGACGTCCTCAATCTTCTCCCTCAGCTCAGAGACTTCCTTCTCCTTCAACCCCTCACATACGAACATAGAGTAGGCTCCGGTTCCGAATTCTTCCTTGAGGATATCCTGTCCTACCATCGTATCGATCTCCGATGGCAGATAGGTCAGGATATCATAATTCACTCTTGTCTTCACATACCCGATTGCCGAAGGAATCAGAAGTAGAATAGCAAGAATCAGAATAAGGAAGCGACACTTAACTACGCCTTTGCCGAAATTCTTCATTGCATAACCTCTCTCATCTATTACTCACTATAAATGACTAACGGTCATTTTACGTTGCCTGTTATACTCCAAAAATGACCACAAGTCAATATTTTTCTATAAACCTGTTGACATTTTTTCGTCATTAACACTAAAATACAGATGGATAATCGAAGCAATCTGCTGAAGTTCCCGAAAGGAAGGTTACATTGTGAGCAAGATTGATATTAACAAGAAACAGAAACGGGACTCTCTCCTGAATTCTGCCCTGCTGTTATTTAATGAGAATGGATTTCATCAGACCTCTATCTCCGACATCTCGAAGAAGGCAGGAGTAGCCAAGGGTACCTTCTATCTCTACTTTAAGGACAAGTTTGATCTACGCAACAAGCTGATCTCGCATCAGGCCGCCCGCACATTTACAGAAGCCTACCGCGCTCTCGACCCGACTCAAATCCCGGAGCTGGAAGATCAGCTGATCTTCCTGATCGATCAGATTCTGAATCAGTTCCGGGATAACCCGCAGATGATGTACTTCCTGGCTAAGCACCTGAGTTGGGCTGTCTTCACCGATGCACTGAAGGAAGCGGCCTCATCCACCGACAAGTATATGGATAATCAGGCATCGGAAGCATTCAATGAACTTGTTCATCGCCTGGATACTCGCTATGAAGATCCGGAACTCCTGATCTATCTGATCCTGGAGTTCACTGCCAGCACAAGCTACAATGTCATCCTTTACGAGCAGCCTGTTACCCTCGAAGAACTCAAGCCCCGTATCTTCGACGTCACCCGATATATGATCCGTCGCAGTGAGAAGTCATCCATTGCTCCGGCAGAACAGAACAACAGCGAAGCCCGGGAATGAACACCTGAGCATTTCCAATAAAAAACTCCCTGCACATCTGCAGGGAGTTTTTATTACTGATCACCATTTGCGGCCTTGCCGTCTTCCATGATCACACCATTCTTAATATTGTCGATCCACTCCTTCGCTGTCGCAATGGAATCATCGTCCATCAGACATACATAGAGCTGTCTGCTGCCCATGGAGTAGGTGGTAGATGTTGTTCCCTCACCGGTAACACCGTAGGAAGAGATACTCCAGTCACCGCCGTCATCGAGCTGCATCTTCACCAGTTCTCCAATCTCGCTCCGGGACATGTCGGTATTGAAGGAATTCTGGATGCTGTCCAGCAGAGATGTGTAAGAAGTCAGGATCGTAGGAGAAGCAACCTTCTTAATGATTGCCTTGATCATCTCCATCTGATTCCTCTGTCGCTGGAAGTCACCATCCACGAAGGAATGTCTCTCTCGGACGAAGCTCAGAGCCGCCTCACCATTCACCTCATTGTAGCCTTCGGTAAAGGTCACACCGCCGGCTGTGAAGGTCTGGCTGGAGTATACTTCCACACCACCCAGCGCATCAACGATATCCATGAATCCCGTGAAGTTCAGGCGCACATAGTAATCGATGTCGATGTCATACAGGTTCTCCAGGGTGCTGATTGAACAGTCGATACCATAGATACCGGCATGGGTCAGTTTATCCATAGGATTGCCGTCCAATGCAATCGGCACATAGTAATCCCGAGGCGTCGTGATCAATGCAATCTGCTTAGTGACAGGATTCACCACCGCAAGGATGTTAACATCGCTTCGGCTTCGGCTGCTGACATCACCATAAGTATCGATACCACTCATATAGATAATGAAGGTATCCTGTGTGATATCCTTGTCCTGCGTCTCAGTCTCAATCACCACTTCCTTCTCATAGGTAATCGTATCCAGAATCCTTGTATCATCGGTGAAGGTCTCATATTCCTCCTCGATCATATCCCAATAGATAGCATTGAACAGGATCGCTTCAACTCCCCGATCATAGAGTTCCTGCACCAGGTCGTCCAGACTATCGAACTCTCTCTTGATTGGTACAGGGGAGAGGCGCTTATTCACCTCTTCCAGAGCCTGCTGTGTATTCTCGGTATCCAGTGTCGTCTGAACACCCATCGTCTTGCCGGCGATATCCTCAAGGGATTCATAGCTGTTATCCTTCAGAACAACCACAACCATCTCGTCCTTCTGCGTGACAGTCTTGCCTTCCGTGATATTACTCAGTGTCATATATGTCTGATAGAGATAGAACCCTGCCATAGCAAGTATGATTGTAAAAGCGAGTGATAAGAGAATAGCGAAGATCTTGGGCACTGCACCGCGGAACATTCCAAGAATCCAGATGATCAGAAGGACGACCACCATCACACCTATGATCACCAGATTGTACTTCATCGGCAGGAAGTCCAGCTTCAGCAAGCCATAGATGACCAGACCGGTCACAACCGTCTGTATCAGACATAGAAACTTGGCAAAGAAGTTCAGTATCGGATGTCTCTTTCTCCTATGCTTTCTCCGCTTATTATTGCGAGCATCACTGTCTTCTACTTTCTCAGACGCACTTCTTTTATGATTGCCCCTGTAATCTTTGCTGCGCTCTTCGCGGCTCCGGCCGTCTTCTGAACTCTCCTTGCCTTCTCTCTGACGGTGATCACCTTGCTCAGCATCTCTCGGATCTTCTTCCATGGCTTCATACTCATCATCTCCCCAGTCGTCATCCAGGTACTCATCATCCCTGTCGTCTCTTGTATTACGGTAATCCCGCTCATTCTTGTGCGACATAAGTTCTCCTTTATCTGATTATGGAAGAAGATAGCGCTCCACCGTGCCCGTCACTGCCGGAACACCGGGAAGCGCTATCACTATTCCAATATATCTTCTTACTGTGCGGCTTCTTCGCCGGACTCTGCTGCAGACTCAGCAGAGTCCGCAGACTCGGTCTCTTCCTCAGACTCACTGTCCAGATCGATCTCTTCTCCATCCAGGACCTTCTGAATCAGAGAGGAAGCCTCTGCAATCGAATCTTCATTCTGAAGAGCAACATACAGGCTCTGACTTCCCATACTGTAAGTCGTTCTTCTTGCTCCGGTACCCAGGGTACTGTAAGAGTTGATCGTCCATGCACGATTATCATCCAACTGCATCTTAACAAGTGTAGAGATATCATTGCTCTTCAGGGACGTTACAAAGGAGTTGGAGATGCTCTCCAGAACCTCCGTGTAGGAAGTCAGGATGGAAGGAGATGTCGCCTTCTCGACCACAGCCTTGATCATGGCCATCTGGTTCCTTGCTCGCTGTGCATCTCCATCCACGAAGGTATGTCTCTCACGTACGAAGCAGAGAGCCTGCTTACCATCCACATGATTCACGCCTACCGTGAAGGAGTAATTGCCTACCTCACCGGTGAAATCCTTCTCCGAATATACATCTACGCCGCCGAGGGCATCTACGATATCCATAAAACCGGTAAAGTTCATACGCATATAGTAGTTGATATTAATTCCGTACAGGTTCTCCAACGTCTTGATCGAGCAATCTACACCATAGATACCCGCATGAGTCAGCTTATCCAGAGGATTGCCATCCAAAGCAAGCTCTACATAGTAATCACGGGGTGTGGTCACCAACAGGATCTGACGGGTCTTGGGATTGATTGCCGCGATGATATTCACATCACTCCGGCTCTTAGTTGCCACATCACCGTAAGTATCAATGCCGCTGAAGTACAGAATGAAGGGATCCTGAAGAGCAACATTGACGGTGAACTCTTCTTCTTCCTCTTCCTCCTCCATCACAACAGTGGAAGTATAGGTATAGGTATTGACGATGCGGACATCATCTTCAAAGGTCTCAAAGGAATCCGTGATCAGATCACGGTAAGCCTCATTGAATACGATGGCCTGATTAGTTCCGGTGTAGAGAGCCTCGACCATATCGTAGATGCCGTTATACTCGACAACGGTCATATTATCGGCGAAGATATCACCCAGACTTTCAAGCGTCAGATCCGTATTCGTACGGTCCACCGAAGACTGCACCGCGAAGCTGCATCCCGCCAGATCATCCAAAGTCTGATAATCCGAAGTATTCAGAACTGCGATCGATACCTCATCCAGTGTTGTCGTCACCTTCTTACTGGAGATTGACTGTAAAGTCAGGGCAGTCTTCTGCGCATAGACGATACCCAGCGTCATCACACCGATAAAGCATACGCCAAGCAGGGCCGATATGATATTCGATGTCAGCCCCTTCTGCACGATCAGGCCGATCTGAATACATGCCATGATAAATACAACGACACCGATGACTGCCAGATAGCGCACGGGAAGCATATCCAGCGTATAGAGTTCCATACACAGGAGCACACCGGCTGCCACCTGAATCAACATGATCAGCGTACAGATCAGCATACCAAAGATGGTAATTGCTTTGTTCTTCTTCTTTCTGCGCTTCTTCCTTCTCTTTCGATCCGGTTCCTGCACATTCCTTTCTGCTTTTGCCACTGTAACATTCCTCCTGAATTCGACCGTGGAATCTTCGCGATTCCCGTCAAATGCTCAACATCCGCAGATGCTGCGGTCGATCGACTGATGGATATCCGAGTCTTGCCGAAACTATCCACAATATCCATGGTATTATAGCATATCCCTCAGAGGATAAACAACATATTTTTCGCATTCACACAATATTCAAACAAAAGGAAAAGGAACACCTTAGAAATGAAAGATGTTCCTTTGTTTATACAGTTTCACGCTTCTTCCAGATTGGGGATCGGCTGGTCGGTAATCGTACCGCCTCTTACTTCCGACATCTTTTTACGGTACTGGTTAGGCGTAATTCCCTCCACCTCACGGAAGGCTCTGGTGAAGGAAGAACTATTGTAATAACCCACCTGCATCGCCACATCTACGATCCGGTATCTTGTTGTAGAAAGGATCTCCTTCGCCTTGTCTATGCGAACCATACGCAGATATTCGCTTGGCAGACAGCCCACATTCTTCTTAAACCATTCGGTATAGTAGGAGATATTGTAATTCTCAAGCGCTGCCAGTTCGCGGATCGTGATGTCCGAAGCATAGTTTTCCTCGATATACTGTAAAGAAGGAAGACGTCCCTGCTCAACCAGCTTGTCATATAGAT
>R17__coassemble_912_pt1 | contig 10457 bp, 10 predicted proteins | sample R17__metabat2_low_PE_029 | metagenome-assembled genome bin R17
CCGGTCTTGGTTGCGGATACACAGCAGCAGATCGAGTAGTCATCGCCCCACTCATCCTTCATGACATCATCATTCTCATACTGTATCGTGCTGGTGTTCACGGAGATCTGTGCGCAGTACTTCTTGAATGCCTCAGGCAGTCTGGAGCAGTAGAGGACAGTCAGGTTGGGCTCGGGGCTGGGTCCCATGTTCTCAAGGGTGTGCAGGAAGCGGTAGTCATTCTTGGTAACCATGCTTCTGCCATCCAGACCGGTACCACCCACAGCTAACGTCACCCAGGTGGGATCTCCGGAGAAGAGCTGATTGTACTCGGGGATACGAGCGAACTTGACCATACGGAACTTCATGGTCATGTGATCGATCAGTTCCTGTGCCTCGGATTCAGTCAGTGTGCCATTCTCCAGGTCTCTCTGAATATAGATATCCAGGAAGGTAGAGATACGGCCAACCGACATGGCAGCACCGTTCTGAGTCTTGATGGCAGCCAGATAACCGAAGTACAGCCACTGTACAGCCTCGCGAGCGTTCTTAGCGGGCTTGGAGATATCGTAGCCATAGACGGCGGCCATCTCCTTCATCTCCTTCAGAGCCTTGATCTGAGCGCCGACTTCCTCACGCATGCGGATAACTTCGTCATACATATTGCCGCAGCCGGCAAGATAGTGAGCCTCTTCCTTTGCGCGGATCAGACGATCGATACCATACAGAGCCACACGGCGATAGTCACCGACGATACGGCCGCGGCCGTAGGTATCCGGCAGACCGGTAACGACATGGGTCTTACGAGCCAGGCGCATCTCGGGGGTATAGGCACTGAATACGGCATCATTGTGTGTGGTCACATATTCAGTGAAGATCTTCTTCAGTTCAGGATTGATCGTATAGCCGTAGTTCTCAGCAGCCTTCACAGCCATCTTAATTCCGCCGTAAGGCATAAATGCTCTCTTCAGGGGCTTATCGGTCTGCAGACCAACAACGGTCTCCAGATCCTTCATCTCCTCGTTGATGTAGCCGGGACCATAAGAGGTCAGACCGGTAACTACCTCGGTCTCACACTCCAGAACACCGCCGCGGGCACGCTCTTCCTTCTGAAGCTTCTGCACCTCATCCCACAGCTTCGTGGTTGCTTCCGTGGGACCGGCCAGGAAGGACTCATCTCCCTCGTAAGGGGTATAGTTCTTCTGGATGAAGTCTCTTACGTTGATCTCAGTTCTCCAGTGGTGGCCCTTGAAGCCTTCCCAACAGGACTGATCTTCAAACTTGTAGGGTTTCATAACTGCCATAGTGACTCTCCTTTTATATAAATGTGAAATAAACAATAAAAAATTAGATATAACTAACACGCTATGGATTATTCTATCACATTTTGAAACACATGCCTATAAAAAATTTGAAGATATCTCTTAAGATTTGCTAATATCTTGAAGATCCGTTAAAAAAAGAAGAAATCGTACAAATTGTAGAAATTAATTTTGAAAAATACAACAAAAACAATCATGAATATTGTGCATATTTCAGCGAAAAAAAGGTGAGGGTGTTTAATCAAAAAAGGAAGGGAGGATTTTTGCCGGAACAGGTCTTGGAGCCGAGAATAAAAGAAGGAAAGAAAAATTGAGATGTGTCATATGATAAAAAAATATTAATATACAAACAACACATGAATACAAGGAGAGCCATGTTATGAGAAATATCTTGCTTTTTATCTGTAAAGTCAGTAAAATAATTGAATGTAAGGGGTGCTTCACCGTAAGGGAGGCTGAGAACAGACCCATAACCTGACTTGGATAATGCCAACGTAGGGACAGATGAGTGATGCTTCAGGAGCAGAACGGAGGGTGTCCTTGTTCTGCTCCTTTTATCATTCCGGTATGAGAAAGGATAGAAGCTATGAAATTGAATACGAAGGACCTGATCCTTTATGCGGTGACCGACCGAAGCTGGCTTCGCGGGAAGACACTGGCAGAGCAGGTAGAGAAAGCGCTGCAGGGCGGCGTCACCATGATTCAGTTGAGGGAGAAGGAGCTGGGAGAGGAGGACTTCTACCGGGAAGCGCTGGAGATCCGCGATCTGTGCAGAAGATACGGTGTTCCCTTCCTGATCAATGACAATGTGATGCTTGCGAAACGTGTGGATGCGGACGGTGTGCATGTGGGGCAGAGTGATCTGGAAGCCGGCAAGGTTCGGGAGATCCTGGGTCCGGATAAGATCATCGGCGTTACGGCAAAGACAGTGGAGCAGGCGAAGAAAGCTGAGGCGATGGGGGCCGATTATCTGGGCAGTGGTGCGATCTTCGGTACGACAACCAAGAAGGACGCGAAGCCCATGACCATGGAACTGCTGCGGGAGATCACTGACAGTGTGGATATTCCGGTGGTTGCGATTGGCGGTATCACAGCGGAGAATATCGCCGGTCTTGCCGGCAGCGGTGTGGTTGGTGCAGCTGTAGTCAGCGGCATCTTTGCAGCGGAGGATATCACCGCAGCGTCAATGAAGTTAAAGAAGATCCTGCAGGAGCAGGTAGTAGAATAGTCTAAGAAGTTCTTAAGAAAAGGAGAATCAGAGATGAATACAGCATTAACGATTGCCGGATCCGATTCCAGCGGTGGCGCAGGAATCCAGGCAGATATCAAGACGATGACAGCGAATGGTGTCTACGCTATGAGCGCGATCACCGCACTGACAGCACAGAATACGACCGGTGTGACCGGTATCATGGAAGTAACTCCGGAATTCCTGGCTGAGCAGCTGGATTGTATCTTCACGGATATCTTCCCGGATGCAATCAAGACCGGTATGGTATCCTCCAGTGCTCTGATCGAGACGATTGCAGCAAAGCTGAAGGAATATGGTGCGAAGAATCTGGTCATCGATCCCGTGATGGTGGCGACCAGCGGTTCTAAACTGATCAGTGATGAGGCAATCGATACCCTGAAGAAGGAGCTGCTGCCTCTGGCTACGGTCATTACCCCCAATATTCCGGAGACGGAAGTTCTCTCCGGCATGACAGTGAAGACAGAGGATGATATGATTGCTGCAGCCAAGGCTATCTATGAAGAGTATGGCTGTGCCGTGCTCTGCAAGGGCGGTCATCAGGTCAACGATGCGAATGATCTGCTCTACCGTGACGGCGGTTACCAGTGGTTCAAGGGCAAGCGGATCAACAATCCCAATACCCACGGTACCGGATGCACCCTCTCCAGCGCCATTGCCTCCAATCTGGCCAAGGGTGAGGATCTTGATCATGCTGTACTCTACGCGAAGAATTATATCTCCGGTGCACTGGCTGCGATGCTGGATCTCGGCAAGGGCAGCGGTCCTATGAATCATGCATTCGCGATCGACGGCAATTATAAGGAAGGTCCCTCGAACGTATAGGGTGAGAGTCAGATCATGAAGCAGGATGAACTTAAGAGATATCAGCAGGCGGTAGTAAGCGGCAGGCCCCGGGTTCACTGTATCACGAATACGATTACAATCTGGGATTGCGCGAACATCCTTCTGGCAGCGGGTGCTTCTCCAACGATGGCACATCACGCGGAGGAAGTAGCGGAGATCACGACAGGCTGCCATGCCCTGGTCTGCAACTTCGGTGCGATGAATGACTATGAAGCGATGCTGAACGCAGCCCCTGCGGCCGCGGCTGCCGGTCATCCGATCGTGGTAGATCCGGTGGGGTGCGGCGGTTCCTCCTTCCGGCGGGGACGTTTCTTCCGCTTGGCTCAGACCGCTCAGATCACCTGTGTCCGCGGCAATGCTTCGGAGATCCGCGCTCTGGCATTGGGGACCGGAACGGTTGCCGGGGTTGACTCGCTGCCGACTACCTCAGCGGAGGAGTTCGAGGAGCTGAAGAACCTTGCGAAGCACCTGGCTGTCAGCCTTGGTGCGATCGTAATCGCCTCCGGTGTGGTGGATATCGTCACGGATGGAAGACGTCTGGAGGAAGTGACTGCGGGAGATTCCATGATGCGTCTGATTACCGGATCCGGATGTATGTCCAGTGTCCTTCTGGGCGCCTATCTGGCAGTGGGCAAGGAGGATCCCCTTGCAGCAGCAGCAGCCTGCGTAACTACGATGGGGGACTGCGGTGCCCGGGCCGCTGCAAGAGCCAGAGCGGAAGGACATGGAACCATGACCTTCCATACTTATCTGATCGATGAGATGTCTTTGATCGGGGCCTTATCCTAATCGCAATATAAGAAAGAGCCAATGCTCAGATGATCGGCGGATGTCCGGAGTCTGAGCATTGGCTCTTTTCTGCAGAAAAGCCGGGACCCCGATGAGCAGTTCGGGATCCCGGCATCATGTATCCTCCCACGGGAGTGGGACATTGATCTAATACCGACCGGCGGAATTAGAAGTCAACTTCAGTATCGTAGTAGCAGCACTTCAGCAGCTTCTCCATCTCTTCCTGAGAAGGCTGTCTGGGGTTAGAGCCGGTGCAGGCATCGCCGATGGCGTTCTTGGCGATCTCAGGCAGACGCTCCAGGAATACTTCCTCCGGAACGAAGCCAACCTCTGCGGGCAGACCGTCGGCACCATAGTTCTTGATGGACTGAGGGATATTCAGAGCATCGTTCATACCGCGCAGGTACTTGATCAGGAGAGCGACCTTCTCATCATCATTTGCGCCGCCCAGATGCATGTAGTCGGCGATTACACCATAGCGCTTCTTTGCAGTCTCATCCTTAGCATTGAATGCGATGACCTTGGGCAGATACATAGCATTGGCTGCACCGTGGATGATATGTGCGCCGTAATCTGCGAAGATGGCACCGGTCTTGTGAGCCATAGAGTGGACGATGCCGAGCAGAGCATTGGAGAATGCCATACCTGCCAGGCACTGTGCGTTGTGCATGGAAGCACGCTTGGTCATGTCGCCGTTGTAGGACTCAACCAGGTTGGTCTGAATCATCTCAATGGCGTGAATCGCCAGAGCATCGGTGTAATCACAGTTTGCGGTAGATACATAAGCTTCGATGGCATGAGTCATAGCATCCATACCGGTATGAGCAACCAGCTTCTTGGGCATGGTCTCTGCCAGGTCGGAATCTACGATGGCAACGTCGGGAGTGATCTCGAAGTCAGCCATGGGATACTTGATGCCCTTCTCATAGTCAGTGATAACTGCGAATGCGGTAACCTCGGTAGCAGTACCGGAAGTGGAGGGAATCGCACAGAAGTGAGCCTTGGTGCGAAGCTTGGGCAGACCGAATACCTTCACCATATCCTCGAAGGTAACCTCGGGATACTCATACTTTACCCACATCGCCTTAGCTGCATCGATGGGAGATCCGCCGCCGATGGCTACGATCCAGTCGGGCTGGAATTCTGTCATAGCTGCAGCGCCCTTCATCACAGTAGTAACAGAGGGGTCGGGTTCGATACCATCGAAAACCTGAACTTCCATGCCGGCTTCCTGCAGGTTCGCGATCACCTTATCCAGGAAACCAAAACGCTTCATGGAGCCGCCGCCAACACATACCATTGCGCGGGTACCCTTGAAGTTCTTTAACTCATCGATGGCGCCCTTACCATGGTAAAGGTCGCGGGGAAGTGTAAATCTTGCCATTTCTTCGTCCTCCTTGTATATATCATATCAAAAATCGTTATCTTTTTGACAATTCTGATTATATGCATTTAACTTATTTCTGTCCAATCAATGTTTTTGTTGAATGATAGAAGATCTCTATATATAATAGAGAACAGAATGTAATGGAAAGGTACAAAAGATGGGAGATTTTTTCTCATATCGGCATTGTTTGAAGGGAATGAGGATAGACGCTTTCTTTATTGATCGTGGTCAGATGTATTCGATAATTATATTTGTTTGATGGAGTACAGAGGAGTGAGAAGGTCATGAATATGCAGCATCTGCGCTATTTTATAGAACTGGCGCATACACAGAATTATACTGCCGCGGCACAGCATCTGCACATTACGCAGCCGAGCCTCAGCTATGCGATCGGTCAGTTGGAGGAAGAACTTGGCGTGCCGCTTTTTGTGCGTAATGGCAGAAGCAGTACGATCACCGCTTATGGGAGAGAGTTCCTGACTTATGCGGAGGGTGCCTTGAAGACGATCGAACTCGGAATGGATGCGATTCATTCCAGCAGCCGGGAGGAAACCGTGATCCGGCTGGGTCTGCTGCGCTTTCTGGGGGTAAGGTATATTCCTGAGTTGGTGAATGGGTTCCTGAAGGCCTATCCGGACTATTCTGTGAGATTTGAATTCGATACGGGGTTTACCTCATTCCTGCTCGATGGTCTGAATGCCAGCCGCTACGATGCCATCTTCTGCGCACCTTCCCGCAGATATCAGAGGCAGGGAACCTTTGTGGGACATCAGAATCTGTATCTGGTCGTGCCGGAGGATCATCCGCTGAGTGTCTGTGATTCCGTCCGGCTGGAGGATACCTTTCCCTATCCCTATATCTACTATCCGGAGGGTGCCAGTACCCGCAGTATCATTGAGCACAATTTTAAGGGATTCAGTGAGAGAGTGCATGTGAAGTATGAGATCATGGAAGAACGCGTGGTTGCCGGCTTTATCGGGGCCGGCTTTGGCATTGGCATTCTGCCCAATATGGCACTGCTTCAGATCCTGCCTGTGAAGAAGCTGGAGATATCAGATCCGCCGATTGGGCGTGATATCTATATGCTTCCGACGGTGACGCGGACGATGACGCCGGCATTGGAGGCCTTCCTGAGGTATGTGAAGAAGCATCCCTGGGATGGGGAGATCTAAAGAAGAGGACGATAAGTATGAGAGGGATTCCCGGCGGGAATCCCTCTCATACTTTGTGCCTGATTCCGTTTATATCTCGTAATCTACACCGAGTCTTGATTCCGTGTAGGGTCTTACCTTGGTCACCGCGATCTCCTGATGCAGGGGATTGCTTCGGTAAGCCTCCAATGCCTCTTCACTCTCGAAGGTGCATTCCATCATACAGTCAGCGTTGGACTTGGGCATCAGTTCGGTGCGGACAACGCAGGAGATCAGACCGGGAATCTGTCCCGGCAGGCTCTCGAAGGCTTCCTTCATTCCCTTTCTTACCTCTGTCTTCTGTTCTTCGGTCAGGCTTTCTTTATATCTCCAGAGATTGATATGCTTGATCATGATTGTGTCTCCTTTCCTCTGTAGATTACTTCTTCATCATCATCTCCAGCGCATTGCCGAAGAGATTGCTGATCAGTTCCTCTGTATCGCTGCTCTCGCCCTTCAGGATGCGCAGCGCTTTCTTCTTCGTATCGGAATCTGCTTCACGGTAGAGCTCTACCAGTTTCTTCTCTGCAGCAGTCAGCTTCATGGATGCGTCGGAGGATGAGGTCTTGCCGGAACTGCTGCTCTTGCCTGCAGCCTCCAGAAGCGACTTCTGGGTGACACCGGTCATCTTGGCGATCGCCTTCAGTTCCTCTGTGGTCAGTTCCTTCTCTCCGCGCTCGGCCTTGCTGATCTCCGAGGCGGTCAGACCGGGGATCTTATCGGCCAGTCCCTGCTGGGTGAAGCCGGCGTTGGTTCGGGCTTCCTTAATTAATGCTCCTACCTTCTTTGCACTCATATCGTCTTCTCCTTGCCTGCGGTATCCTGTCAGCAGCTGTGACCTTCCGCATCTATCTTCAGTATATCATAAGTGAGGAAATATCCACAGAGGATTTTGCTGTGGAAACATAGAGAGAACTTGCGGATAGTTGCTTGCCTGATGCATTGACAAAGCGGCGAATTGTTGCTATCATTGCAATAGATAGCAACAATTCGCAAGAATGATGAATCATGACTGGTATTGGCGGTGAATGTATGGCGGATTATATCTGTATTGACCTTAAGTCTTTTTATGCTTCGGTAGAGTGCGTGGAGCGGGGGATGGATCCTATGACGACCAACCTGGTCGTAGCGGATCCGAACCGCTCGAAGTCGACGATCTGTCTGGCCATCTCGCCGGCGATGAAGAAGCTCGGTGTGCCGAAGGGCTGCCGTATGCACGAGATTCCGCCGAACCTGAAGTATATCACAGCGATGCCTCGGATGAAGCTGTATCTGGATTATTCGGCGCACATCTATGGCGTCTATCTGCGTTTCGTGGCACCGGAAGATATTCATGTGTACAGCATTGATGAGTGCTTTATCGATGTGACACAGTATCTGGGCTTATATGGCTGGACGCCGAAGGAGATGGCGGTCCACCTGATGGATGCCGTGATGGCGGAGACCGGGATCACTGCGACAGCAGGTGTCGGCACGAATCTGTATCTTGCGAAGATCGCGATGGATATCGTGGCGAAGCATGTGGATGATCATATCGGTGTGCTGGATGAGATGTCCTATCGGAAGCTCCTGTGGGGGCATCGGCCGCTGTCGGACTTCTGGCGGATCGGCAGGAGGACAGAGCGGCGGCTGGCCGGTTATGGCATTCATACGATGGGGGATATTGCCCGGATGTCACTGACCTCCGAGGACTGGCTCTTCCGACAGTTCGGTATCGATGCGGAGCTGTTGATTGATCATGCCTGGGGATACGAATCCTGCAGTATGGCGGATATACACAATTATCATGCGGAGACGCACAGCCTGTCGAATGGCCAGGTGTTGATGCGCAATTACAGCTTCGAGGAAGCAAGGGTCGTCGTGAAGGAGATGACAGACGTGCTGGTGCTCGATCTGGTGGAGAAGCATCTGATCACAGATTCAGTCACACTCTACATCTCTTACGATCATCACTTGGGGCATCCGGGGTCCGGCGGAACTGTGAGTCTGGGCTTCGCGACCAACAGTTCTCAGAGGATCATCGGGGCGGTCGAACGCCTCTATCTTCAGATTGCAGAGCCCTATCTCGGAATCCGGCGGATCCATGTGAACGCGAACCGGGTAGTGCCGGAGGGATATCTTCAGCTGAATCTCTTCGAAGATCCGAAGGAGCAGGAGAGAGAGCACCATCTGCAGGAGGCAATCCTGCAGGTGAGACATCGGTATGGTAAGAATGCGATCCTGCGCGGCGCCAATCTGCTGGATTGTGCAACCATGCGGGAGCGGAACCGTCAGATCGGAGGCCATCGGGCATAGGCGGAATATGTAATGCATGAGAGAGTTCAGGAGGAATCGGATGGAGGAAGACTATAGGGATATTCTGGCATGTGCGAGACCAATCCTGCATCATCGGCCGATGGAGATTGCGCACCGGGCGAAGCAGTTTGCTCCCTTCGCAGCGCTGAAGGGGTATGAAGATACGGTACAGCGGCAGGAGGTAATCTATGCAGAACGGCCTCTTCTGTCGGAAGATCGGAAGGAGGAATTGAATCGAAGACTGATGGAATGTAAGCCGGGAGATCACGTGATCATCGAGCGGTTCGCAGAGAATCCCGCTACCTGGCGGCGGAGAATCACGGAGAGTCCCGGGGAGGAACCGGAAGAGAGAATCCTGCTGTATGAGCATATGCGGCAGAGGGAGGCTTCGGAGGAGACGCTGGGGTGCGTTCTCAGGACAGAGGGGCGGCTGCGGGCATGGCTTCCCGGAGGGCGGATCCTGTTGGAGGATGGTTCGGAGATCGACGCGGGGGATGTCGTGAATCTGTTCGTGGAGTGAACGATGCAGTTCTCGTTGCAATTTCAAGGATTCTGAGTATATGATATAAGGCAGGATATTATGGAATCCGAATAGAGCATGCAGATGCATGCTTGAATGGCAGGGGGACTGGCAGGTGCTTGGTGAACGTCAGGGGACAAGGATGAATCGCTATACGCCCAACTATGTGGTGTTTGATCTGGAGACGACAGGGATCTCTCCGAAGTATGATGAGGTCGTGGAGATCTCTGCCGTGAAGGTGCGCGGGGGAGTCGTTGCGGAAGAGTTTAGTACCCTGGTGAATCCCGGACGCTCGATTCCCTATGGAGCGAGCCAGGTGAATGGGATCACGGATGATATGGTGGCAGAGGCGCCGCCTTTCTCCCGCGTCTTGATGGAATTTCTGGAGTTTATCGGAGAGGATGTTCTGGTCGGTCACAACATTCATCATTTTGATATGAAGTTTATCTATCGGGACTGTGAGCGCTTCTATGGTCAGGTTCCGGATAACAACTATGTAGATACGCTGCTTGTGGCGAGACAGTGCCTGCCGCAGCTTGCACATCATCGTCTGGTGGACCTTTCCTCCTACTACGGAATTTCTACGAAGGGAGCACACCGGGCACTGAATGATTGTCATATGAATCAGCAGGTGTATGAGAAGATCGTGCAGGGGATCCGGGAGGCGAAGTCCGCCGGAGGAACGGCAGGTGGGAAGAGTTCCTCTTTTGCAGTTCCGGAGAATCCTGCTGCCGGGGGTAAGGCTGAACAGAGCCGGCCGGTGCATACGACGATTCGGATACGCGGAATCGTTGAGCGCATCACCTATCAGAATCCGGAGAATGGTTATACTGTGATGAAGTGTGCAGTGAAGAACTATGCTGATCTGGTGACTGTGGTA
>R17__coassemble_918_pt1 | contig 10396 bp, 5 predicted proteins | sample R17__metabat2_low_PE_029 | metagenome-assembled genome bin R17
GTAGAGGAGGATACCGCAAAAGCAATACGGGAAGGAACATTCGCCTTGATCAGACCCGTGATGACATCGACCGAAGGTCTCTGGGTGGCCAGCACCAGATGGATGCCGGCAGCACGCGCAAGCTGTGCCAGACGGCAGATGGCCTCCTCCACTTCATTCGAAGCCACCATCATCAGATCCGCCAGCTCGTCCACAATGATGACGATCTGAGGCATCTTCTCCATACCAGGTTCTTCCGAGTTCTCTGCCTTGCGATTGTAGCTCTTGATATCTCTGCAGCCCGTCTCCGCGAATCTGCGGTAACGGTCATTCATCTCGACCACCGCCCAGTTCAGGGCATTGGATGCCTTCTTGGGATCTGTCACAACGGGAATCAGGAGATGCGGAATTCCATTGTATACGCTCAGTTCTACAACTTTAGGATCAATCATGATCAGCTTCACATCGTCCGGATGCGCCTTATAGAGGATGCTGACGATGATGGAATTGATGCACACGGACTTACCGGAACCGGTTGCACCGGCAATCAAGAGGTGCGGCATTCTGGCGATATCTGCTACGATGACCTTACCCGCGATGTCCTTGCCCACACCGAAGCCTACCTTCGAAGGATTCCTGCGGAACTCTTCAGAATCCAGCAGTTCCTTCAGCGTAACCATCTGCTTGACCTCATTGGGGACTTCGATACCTACCGCCGCCTTACCGGGAATCGGTGCTTCGATACGGATATCCGCTGCCGCCAGATTCAACTTAATATCATCTGCCAGACCAACGATCCGGCTGACCTTCACACCCTGATCGGGCTGCAGTTCATAGCGGGTGACCGCAGGGCCGCAGCTGATATCGGTAACCGTAACACCCACACCGAAGTTGCGAAGCGTCTGCTGCAGCTTGATGGCAGTCTTACGCAGCGTCTCTTCGGACATACCTCCCTTGCCGGACGGCTCCTGCAGCAGTTCCATCGAAGGGAATATATAATCCTTCCGGATGACCGGGGCCTCCTCCTTCTTCACGTCAAGATCAGAGAATCTGGCGCCGGCATTGCCATCCTGCTTTTCACCGGTCCGCCAAATGCTCTCCCCTGCAGCGGAGGCTGTTCTTACCTTACTTCGCGAAGGCTGCGTCTTCCCATGCTCGGAGCTGTTCATCTCCCGCAGCACAGCCTCCGGCGTCGGACCATCGTTAAACTCATCGTAGGCTGCCATGCTCTCTTCCTCTGTGAAGACTTCTGCCGCCGGATGTCTTCCGCTTGCTGCTGCCGGATCATAGGTATCCTTCTCGATATGGATCTCTCCCGCAGCTTCCTCCTCTTCCAGCCATCCGGCCGTATTCATCAGATTCCCTGCCGTCTGATCCCCATCTTCAGAATTGATTCCATGACCATCTGCCTCAAGGATCTCCCCGGTCTCCAGGTCCACATCTCCGAACTGTTCGTCATGATAAGGAGCCGGATTCTCTTCGCTGTCCCATTCTTCTTCCGAAGCTTCGGGAACTTCCACAAAATCCAGGGACTCCAGTTCCTTCAGCGTGCGGTGGGTCCGCTCGGGCTGAAGTTCTGCACCGTGAATCGTTCCGGTGAACTCCTCTGCCGCACGAATCTCTTCCGCCGTCACACGGCGCTTACGCCCACGCACTTTCTCAGTCTCCGCATTCTGATCTGCCGAGCCCGCCATATGATTGCCGTTCTCTTTCTCCGCAGGCATATCCCCGGCAGCAGAAGCAGCCTCCCCGCTGACATCGATCATAGTGCTCTGTTCCTCCGGATCCAGCTTTGTCTCTTCTCCGAAGGCCAGGCTTCTGGCATGCAGTTCACTCCGTCTCGCCTCGATATTCTCGCGGCGCTTCTGCATCTCCCTCTCATATTCCTGTCTGCGCAAGGCTTCCTCCTGCTCTTCCAGCTCGCGCTCCTGCAGGCGAAGATCTTCCTCCTCCCGCCTTCTGACCTTTCTCTCTCGATTCTTCCTGCGCATCTTCTGTCTGTGATAGTACATGGTCGCCAGGAAGGATCTCCCCAGAAGCAGGACCAGGCAGATCAGAATCGCACACATTATAATAAGGAAGGCACCGATCGAGCCAAGAAAGCTCACCAGATTCACACAGACGATGCCCCCCAGCAATCCGCCATTCAGTCCCTCAGTACCCAGATGATAGAAATCCGAAAGAGACAATCCTGCACGGCTTCCCTGACCACCGATCAGCCCTACAAATCCACAAATCAACAGGAAGAGCACGCCACCCGCGGCCAGACGCCCTACCGATATCCCTTCTTCCTCATCATCAAGATAGAGTGCCGCACAGCCGACAAGGATCAGGAAGGGGAATGCATAAGCCGGTGTACCGAACAGACCGAACTGGATCTCACGCAGCAGATTCCCAAAAGAGCCCGCCAGTCCCAGATCTCCCAGAAACAGGATCGCGCAGAACACGATCAGGGCGATCCAGATGATCTCCTGATAGAAACGTTCCTCACGAGCCACACTGCCCTTACTCACAGCGGCCTTCGTCTCTGTCTTCTTCGTTGTATTCTTTGCCGCAGTGCTCTTCTTCGCCGTGGAATTCGTCTTCTTTTTGGTTCCGGAAGTACTCTTCGCTCCCGCCTTCTTCTTCGCCTGAGATGTCTTCGTCTTCTTCTGTGCCAAGATCCCACTTCCTCTCTTTATATTTATTATAACTATTATTTATAACTTATATTTATAAATGCAATCTTCAAATCAGTGTAACTATCTAATTATACCGCACCGAATCTGCCTGTCAAGCCTTCGCGATTTTGCGCAAAGCCTCTTCCTCTTTATATTTTCTTGCAAAAGGGCATATTTTCTTTGATTTTTCACGCATACATTTCATATTTTATGAAATGCTTTCTTTTTATCTTTTTTGCGTTTGTCTTTCTCTTTCGTCACGCTTTTGCTTTTATTATCCATTTTTTATTCAAAGCATCTTGATATATTTATAAATATGTTGTATGCTAATGTTTGCGACATTCCATCGCAAATAACAATAAGGAAAGGATTGTTACTCATGGAAAAACTCATCATTCTGGCACCGATCTGTGCGGTGCTGGCACTGCTGTTTGCTTTCGTTAAGGCAAACTTCGTATCCAAGCAGGATGAAGGTAACGATCGCATGAAGGAGATCGCGTCTGCGATCAGCGAGGGTGCTCACGCATTCCTGTTCGCTGAATACAAGATCCTGGTATTCTTCATCGTTATCCTCTTCGTCCTCATCGGCCTCTTCATCGGCTGGCTCTCTGCTGTATGCTTCCTGATCGGTGCATGCTTCTCCGTTGCTGCCGGTTATGCAGGTATGACCGTAGCTACCAAGGCGAACGTTCGTACCGCACACGCAGCTTCCACCGGCGGCATGAACAAGGCTCTGATCGTTGCTTTCAGCGGCGGTTCCGTTATGGGTATGTGTGTAGTTGGTCTCGGCCTGCTGGGCTGCAGCCTGATCTACATCGTTACCGGTAACTCCACCATCCTGTCCGGTTTCTCTCTGGGCGCTTCCTCTATCGCTCTGTTCGCACGTGTAGGCGGCGGTATCTATACCAAGGCTGCTGACGTTGGTGCTGACCTGGTAGGTAAGGTTGAGGCAGGTATCCCCGAGGATGACCCTCGTAACCCCGCAGTTATCGCCGATAACGTTGGTGATAACGTTGGTGACGTTGCCGGCATGGGCGCTGACCTGTTCGAGTCCTATGTAGGTGCTCTGGTATCTGCTCTGACTCTGGGCGTTGTTACCTACTCTGCCGCAGGTGCTGCATTCCCTCTGGTTCTGGCTGCTGTTGGTATCATCGCTTCCATGATCGGTACCTTCTTTGTTCGCGGCGGCGAGAATACCAATCCCCAGAAGGCACTGTCCATGGGTTCTTATGTATCCGCAGTTGTTGTTCTGGTTCTGTCCATCATCATGAGCACCTCCTTCTTCGGAAGAATCAATGAGGCTGCTGCTATCATCGCAGGTCTGATTGTAGGTCTTGCCATCGGTAAGGTTACCGAGATCTACACCTCCGGCGATTACAAGTCCGTTAAGAAGATTGCCGAGCAGTCCGAGACCGGTTCTGCTACCACCATCATCTCCGGTCTTGCTGTTGGTATGATGTCCACCTGCGTTCCTCTGCTGTTGATCTGTGTAGGTATCTTCGTTGCTTACCAGACCTCCGGTCTGTATGGTATCGCTCTGGCAGCTGTTGGTATGCTGTCCACCACCGGTATCACCGTTGCTGTAGACGCATATGGTCCTATCGCTGATAACGCCGGCGGTATCGCTGAGATGTCCGGTCTGGATGAGTCCGTTCGTGAGATCACCGATAAGCTCGATGCTGTTGGTAATACCACCGCTGCTATGGGTAAGGGATTCGCTATCGGCTCCGCTGCTCTGACTGCTCTGGCTCTGTTCGTATCCTACGCTCAGGCTGTTAATCTGGATTCCATCAACATTCTGGATTCCAATGTTACCATCGGTCTGCTGATCGGCGGTATGCTTCCCTTCGTTTTCTCCGCTATGACCATGGAGTCCGTATCCAAGGCTGCTTATAAGATGATTGCAGAGGTTCGTCGTCAGTTCCGTACCATCCCCGGTATCATGGAAGGTACTGCGAAGCCTGACTACACCAGCTGTGTTGCAATCTCTACTCAGGCTGCTCTGAAGGAGATGATGATCCCCGGTATCATGGCTGTTGTTGTTCCTCTGGTTGTTGGTATCCTGCTTGGTGCATCCGCTCTGGGCGGCCTGCTTGCAGGTTCCCTGGTTACCGGTGTTATGATGGCAATCTTTATGTCCAACGCCGGCGGCGCATGGGATAATGCCAAGAAGTACATCGAGGAAGGTAACCACGGCGGCAAGGGCAGCCCTGCTCACAAGGCTGCAGTTGTAGGTGATACCGTTGGTGATCCCTTCAAGGATACTTCCGGTCCTTCCATCAACATCCTGATCAAGCTGATGACCGTTGTATCTCTGGTTTTCGCTCCTCTGTTCCTGAGCATCGGCGGAATCCTTCTGTAATTCTCTTTTGAGAATTCTTGCGAGAATGATGAGGCGGCTGCAAACGAAAGTTTGCAGCCGCCTTCTTTTTGGCATAATCATCTTTTAATTTTTATTTGTTTTAGATTCACATTTCATATTTCTCTTCATTTTTTTCATGCCTTGACTTTAGTATCTTTTCTTCTTTTCTAAAGTGTGCTATAATGTTGCACGTTGCAGAGCAATGTCTCCCTGCAGCCCCTGAATGATGAATTACCGCCCGACCGGCAAGGAGGTTATATATAATGAGCGAGAAGTATGTAGCTTACGTTGGTTCCTATACGGATACCAACAATGCGAAGGGAATCACTCTCTTCGACGTAGACGTTGAGACCGGATATCTGTTCAAGCGTACAGAGTACAATTGCCATAACGCATCCTACATCTGCACCTCTAAAGATTACCGCTTCCTCTATGCAATTACCGATATCGGTGTTGCGTCCTTCAAGATCAATCCCGACGGAAGCCTGAAGAAGCTGAACACAGCTCCCATCCGCGGTATGCGCGGATGTCATCTGTCCGTAACCAATGACAACACTTACCTCTTCGTCTCCGGCTACTACGATGGCAAGATCACCGTTCTGGCCCTCAATGAGGATGGCAGTGTAGGCCGCATTACCGATGGAATCTTCCACCAGGGTCCCGGCAGCATCGCCGAGAGAAACAACCGGCCACATGTTAGATGTGCAACTCTCACCCCTGATGAGAAGTATCTGTTCGTCGTAGACTCCGGTATTGATCAGGTGAAGATCTACCGCTTCGACAAGTTCAATGGTACCCTTCATGGTATCGATGCGATCCACTGCCGTCTGGCAGCAGGTCCCCGCTTCATCCGCTTCAGCAATGACGGCCGCTTCTTCTACTCTATGAAGGAGATTCTGAATACAATCTCGGTATATCAGTATGAGCTCGGTCCGAAGGGTCCTGTCTATAAGCTGGTTCATTCCGTGTCCACCCTTGGCAAGAAGTTCAGCGACTTCAGTGCCGCTGTATTCTTCCGTCTGACGGAGGACAACCGCTATATCTTCAGTACCAATGCCGGAGATAACAGCGTCTGTATGTTCTCGCGCGATGAAGAAACCGGCATGTTGGAGCAGAAGATGGTTCTTCCCATCAGCGGCAAGTACCCCACCAGTGTTACGATGTTCCCTGATAACAAGCATATCTTTGTCACCAACGTAGACTCCAACACCCTGACCTTCTTTACCGTGGACTACGAGAAGAATCTGCTGGTGATGCATGGCAAGCCCATCGACATTCCTCAGCCGGCAACCTCTCTGATGATCAAGCTTCCCGAGATTCCCATGGAAGAGGAATAATAACAGCGAAAAACAGCTGCAGCAATTGCTGCAGCTGTTTTTCGTTCTGTGTATATATCGACCATCCGCTATCCGATCTGGCTGAGCGTATCCACCAGGGACTTGGCCGTTGCCTCCGTGCGGGTAATCACCAGCACAGTGTCATCTCCTGCAATGGTGCCGAGAACTCCCGGCCACTCCACACTGTCCATCGTCGCACATACGGCCTGCGCCATACCGGTATAAGTATGAATCACAACCAGATTCTGCGCATAGTCCACCTGGGTGACTGCCGACTGAAACATAGCGTAGAACTTACTCGGCGCATGGTACTTCTCCACCGGCTCACTATTCTCATAGTAGTAGCTGCCGCTGCCGTCCGACCGCTTCACGAGCTTCAATTCGCGGATATCCCTGGAGACGGTGGCCTGCGTCACCTGGAATCCTTCCTCCTCCAGACGGTGAGACAGCTCCATCTGAGTCGCAATGTGTTCCTGAGCGATCAACTGACGGATCCGCTCTCTGCGGCTCTCCTTATCCCTGAACTTCGTCTCACGCTTTGCTGCGTTCCCTTCCATCATCTTCCGCTCCTATATCCGAACTAACAGAGGGTCGCATACATCACAGCCTTGATCGTATGCATACGATTCTCAGCTTCATCGAATACGACCGACTGTCTGGACTCGAATACTTCATCGGTCACTTCCATCTCATCGATACCGAACTTCTCGGAGATCTTGGCGCCGGTGGTGGTCTTCAGATCATGGAAGGCAGGCAGACAGTGCATAAAGATGGCCGTAGGTTTCGCATTCGCCATAGCAGCAGCATTCACCTGATAAGGCTTCAGCATCTGAATTCTGCTCTCCCATACCTCATCCGGCTCACCCATGGACACCCATACATCCGTATAGAGAACGTCTGCATCCTTGGTTCCTTCCATCACATCATCAGTCAGGGTAATACTTCCCCCGTTCTCTGCCGCAATCTTCCGACATTCTTCTACCAACCAATCTTCGGGGAAGAGTTCCTTCGGTGCACATGCCGTAAAGTGGAGACCGAGCTTCGCACTGGCTACCATCAGGGAATTGCCCATGTTGAATCTGGCATCTCCCATGTAAGTCAGCTTGACACCCTTCAGATGTCCCAGCTTCTCCTCGATCGTCAGCATATCCGCCAACATCTGGGTCGGATGGAATTCATTGGTCAGACCGTTCCATACAGGAACTCCTGCATAATCACTCAGTTCCTGAACAATGCTCTGGCTGAATCCACGATACTCAATACCATCATACATACGGCCAAGAACGCGCGCCGTATCTGCGATGCTCTCCTTCTTGCCCATCTGAGAACTTCCGGGATCCAGATAGGTAACGCCCATGCCAAGATCCATTCCGGCTACTTCGAAGGAACAGCGGGTTCTGGTCGAGGTCTTCTCAAACAGCAGAACGATGTTCTTGCCTTCCAGATAACGGTGAGGGGTACCGGTTCTCTTCAGATCCTTAAAGTTGCGGGACAGATCGATCATATAACGGATCTCTTCAGTAGAGAAATCCAACAGCTTCAGGAAGCTTCTTCCACGTAAGTTAACACCCATGATATATATCTCCTATCTTTTATTCCTGCTCATACGTGTAGATTCATATCCCGGGGTGATTGCATAAAATCACTTCAAAGATGAATAATTACACACGATAAGACGATTTTAACATTATCAATAGGTTTTATCAAGCAAAAGTGATGAGATACTTGTCATTGCAAAGGAGGCGGTTCCCCAAGGGAACCGCCTCCTGCTTGATATAACATTATTCTTATCTCGTTCAACTCCCGGGGATATGGTCAGTCATTCGATCTCTTTCTATTACCGAATCTGCAGCAGCTTCTTCCGCATCTCATCCTCGATCCGTCTGAGTTCCGTCTCTGCCTCTCTTCTCTTCTGACGACCCTCATCCTGAATCTGCATCACTTCATCCAGAGTAGAGATCAGCATCTCATTCGTCTGGGTCAGAGTCTCAATATCTACGACACCTCGCTCTGCTTCCTTCGCTGTATTGATGGTCGCCATCTTCAGCTGCTCTGCATTCTTCTTCAGCATCGCATTCGTCAGATCCGTCACTTCTCGCTGAGCCTTGGCAGCCTCCTCAGAGTGCGCAACACCGAGAGCAATCACCATCTGACTCTTCCAAAGAGGAATCGTATTCACGATAGTCGACTGAATCTTATCAGACATCACGATATCATTATTCTGCACCAGACGGATCTGAGGTCCCATCTGCATTGCAACCATACGAGTCAGCTCCAGATCGTGCAGCTTCTTATCGAAGCGATCTGCCAGTGCAACCATATCATTGACTTGCTGTGCATCCTCCTGCAGACCACTCTTCGCTGCCTTCTCGCGAAGTGCGGGAATCGTCACATTCTGCACCTCCGCCAGCTTCTTGCGGCCGGCGATGATATACATGGTCAGTTCCTTATAGTAATTGAGGTTCAAAGCATAGAGCTGATCCAGAGACGCAGAGTCCTTCATCAGCGTCATCTGATGCTTCTCCAACTGCTCAACAATCGTGTCGATGTTCTTCTCAGTCTTCTCGTACTTCGTCTTCATGGTCGCCATCTTGTTGGCTGTCTTCTTGAAGTGCCCGAAGAATCCCTTCTCCTTCTCGTCCTCATCGAATCCCTTCAGCTCCGTCACCACATCCGTGATCAGATTGCCGACTTCCCCGAGATCCTTGGTTCTGACATTGTCCAGCGCCTTCTCAGAGAAGGAAGCCACCTTCTGCTGTGCGCCGGCACCATACTGCATCACCATCGCAGAGTTCGAGATATCGATCTGATCAGAGAAGGTCTTCACCATCTTCTTCTCAGCCTCTGTCAGCATACTGTCATCAATCTCAGGAACCTTGGGTGCTTCCTGGGCAGGTGCCTCTGCCTGTGCGGGTGCAGGTGCTGCCTCTGCCGCAAAGGGTTCAAATGTCAATGTGATTGCTTCCTCGTTCTTCACTTCGCTCATGATCCATTCTCCTGTTTCTTATATTACACACTCTCAGGAATCGCACAGCCGATGCTTCCCCTGCTCTGCGCTCTGAAACTATTCTACTATGATTCTTCCTTCATTGCAAATGCACTTGCCTGCATTCCGCCCGCTTCAAACGGACTCTGCGTCAGACCCTCTCTCGCCAGCATATTCTCAAGCACGCGGATATCTGTCGTCACATCCATCGCCGCCTCCTCAAAAAAGCTGTCAAAGAGCTTCTCATAGGCCAGATTGATCGTATCCATGGTATCTTCAATCTCCTGCTTGGCCTTGACGATATTGGATCCCGCAACCGGCTGCGCATCCAGCTCACGGTAGGTCTCCACCAGCTTCAGGGTCGTGGGCATATAGAAGTTCATGAACTTCCTAAGCTTCGGCAGCTGGTCGGGCTTCTGACGCAGAACCGTGAAGATCTTGCGCAGCAGACTCTCCAATGTATCCAGCTTGCGGGAGATCTCTTCTCCGGGAATAGCATCATTCGCCTCACGGATCCTGCGAATATAGCTCTCTCCTTCTTCCAGCGTCTTCAGGAACTCTGCGCTCTCCGTGCCATTCGTTCCAAAGAGAGCCGCTGCCTCTTTCTGCTTCTGCTCCTCCGCCTTCTGTCTCTCCTCATAGGCCTGTACGCTCTCCTGATACTGCTTCCAGGTCGCCTGATCGAGGATCAGATGTTCACCGGACACATCCATCCGTCCGTAGGGGAAGAAGCCCTTCTCAAGCATCGTTCGAAGATCCTTCTGAACGAAGGACTCGTCCTTCCCGGTCGCACTCGCAAGCTCAGCGACCGTGATATAGGTTCTGCCATCGAGCAGCTGCACATATCGGCGGAAGCGCTTGATCCGGCGTCTTGCCCGCACACCTTTCACCAACAAAACGACAGATCCCGCAAGGCATGCCCCCAGAAAGAGCGTAATGCCCCAGTCCAACGGCACATCCGAAGCCACTTTCTCTCCCAGACTATAACCGGCACACGCAAGGGTGCAGAATCCGAATATCACCGTCATACAGGTGCCCAGCACGATTCCTATCGGTCCGAAAAAAGTTCCTG
>R17__coassemble_928_pt1 | contig 10258 bp, 7 predicted proteins | sample R17__metabat2_low_PE_029 | metagenome-assembled genome bin R17
TCGCTGTACTCTTCAGTTACACTGCCGACAGAGAGTCCTGCTGCAGACAGCTGAGACTTCGCATCACTTAAGGAAGAATATCGAACGTCAGGAACTGTCGTATGGGAAGAGCCGGTGCTGATAACGAAGGATACCGCAGTACCTTCTTCGACCTCTTCTCCGGCACGAATTCCCTGACGAATCACTCGTCCTTCCGCCACCGTATCGCTGGCTTCATAGGTAATACTGCCGCACCTTAAACCGCTTGACTGCAGGTGCTCGATAGCATTCGTCTCGGTATATCCATCCAGATCAGGAACTTCCTTATAGACAACCTCCGGACCATCGCTCAGGATCAACGTAACCGAGTCGCCCTTAGATACCGCACTGCCAATGGCAGGGTCGGTACCGCAGACTCTTCCTTCCTTCACAGTATCACTGTACTCGGACATGGTATTCACAGACACCGTAAGTCCCAATCCCTTCAGAGCAGCCGTTGCCTCCGAGGCAGTCATACCGCTCAGATTCGACGGAATCGTCACAGAATCAGGCCCTGCACTCACCTTCAGGAGAACAACGGTACCGGGATCCAGCATCTCCCCTTCCTTATACTCCTGCTCGTATACCTGACCGATCTCATAGTCATCAGAGGTACCTGTCTCTATCTTATAATCGAGTCCCATCGTCTTCAGCGCTACGATAGCATCTGCCTGAGTCTGTCCCAGCAGATTCACCATCTTCACACGTTCAGCGGTCTCTGTCTCTACCGCAGTAGTTTCAGTATCATCACCTGCAATACCGCATCCACGCAGCAGAACGATGGCAAAGATGATCAGAATCAGAATAGCTACCGCCACGCTGATTCCGGTAATGATCTTCTCTATTCGGGAATGCCGCTCCTCTTCGTAATCGTAATTATTCTTACGTCTGCGCCTGCTTCTTTCTTCATAATCATCATAGTCGTCATCGTAACCATCATCATAATCATCATAATCATCATCGTAATCATCGTCATAGTCACGATAATTGCGATCATCATACTCATCATAATTATTGGCTGTCTCGTCATAATGGCTGCGGGAGATGCGATTGTCAGAGTTTCGGCTGCTCTCATCGAGGCGCTTTCTCTTGATCTCCTGCAGCTCATCTCCACTGATGATTACGGTAGGCGAGTCAGTATTCAGAACCGGAATCTTCACAAAGTCTTCATTCGGCATCGTAAGAGACTTCTTCAAGTCTTCAATCAACTCCGTCGCCGACTGATAACGAAGCTCCGGCTTCTTCTGCGTGCACTTGAGGATGATCTTCTCCAGGCTCACGGGAATCAGAGGTTCATATTCTGAAGGCGGGATGATCTCCGATTGAATATGCATCAGGGCAACCGCCACAGTACTCTCTCCTTCAAAAGGAACGCGGCCGGTCAACATCTCATAGAAAGTGATACCCAGCGAATAGATATCGCTCTTCTCATCGCAGTATCCGCCTCTGGCCTGTTCCGGAGAGATATAGTGAACACTTCCCATCGTATTCGAACTGATCGTCTGCGAAGAGGCAGCTCTGGCAATACCAAAGTCAGTTACTTTTACCTTCCCCTCCATAGAGATCATAATATTCTGAGGTTTAATATCTCTGTGGATGATCTTCTGCTGATGAGCCGCCTCGATTCCTCTTGCCACCTGCATGGCAACCTCGATCGACTCGCGGATCTCCAGCTTCTTCTTTCTTTCGATATACTTCTTCAGCGTGATACCCTGAATCAGCTCCATAACAATATAATGGATACCGTTCTCCTCGCCGACATCATATACATTCACAATGTTAGGGTGAGACAGCTTTGCTGCATTCTGAGCTTCCATGCGAAACTTAGCCACAAAGTTCGCATCCCTGCTGAATTCACTCAGAAGAACCTTAAGCGCCACCGGTCGGTTAAGGGACAGATCCTGTGCCTTGAAAACCTCAGACATGCCGCCGGAGCCGATCCTGCTGATGATCTCATATCTTCCGCCGATAATCATACCCGTACTCAGCATGCTCTCCCCCCTTCCATCTCAGGGTCAACAATAACGACAGAGATATTGTCTCTGCCTCCTCTTGCATTGCCCATCTGAATCAGAGACAAGGCTGCCTCCTGGCAGCTTTTGCCGCTGTGAATGACCCGGTAGATTTCTTCGTTGGATACCATGTTGGTCAGACCATCCGTACACATGAGGATCCGATCGCCCTTCTGCAGATCCACCTCAAAAAAGTCGGCGGTCACTTCCTCCCGAACGCCAACGGCACGAGTGATTACATTCTTATTCCTGTGAAAGAAGTCGCTGTCCCGAGTGATCTTACCTCGCGCAATCATCTCTTCCACCCAGGAATGATCTCTTGTAATCTGACGAATCTCTTCACCTACGACATAAAGACGGCTGTCACCAATATTGGCAACATAGAGAGTTCCGTCCGAAATCGTTGCTGCCACCATGGTCGTTCCCATCCCCCGAAGATCTTCGAAGTCGGAGGACTTACGGAACAACTCATCATTCACAACAGAGATCGCACTGCGCATCACGCGAATACTTCCCAGTTCTTCTGAGTGAGAAACCTCCTCCACCATACGCTCCACTGCATAGCGGGAAGCAAAGCCTCCCCCCTGATGACCACCCATGCCATCTGCTACAAGATAAAAGTTCTCGAGCTCACCGAGAGGAGCATCCGATGCATAGACGAAGTCCTGATTGGTTGCTCTCAACTGTCCGATGTCCGTCACTGCACAACTATTCATAACCGCTCCTCCTTTCTATCTATCCAATACCATTACACTAGTTCACAAAACCGTCTTGCACAAGACTGCATTCCCAACGGTTTACTGTTACGTGCAGAGTTTCTCATGCACGTATATATAAGAAGACACCAGAAACAGGGCGATGTTATTCGCCCTTATGGATGACTTTCCTTCTCAATTGGCCGCAGGCACTGTCGATATCTGCGCCCATTCTTCTTCTAATAGTAACATTTATTCGTGCAAATTCAAGACGTTTTTTGAACGCCTGCACACTCGAAGCCAGTGATTCCCTGTAGTCCCGCTCCTCAATGGGATTGACCGGAATCAGATTCACATGACAGTTCCTGCCGCGGAGCCTTTGAATCAGTTCATCCGCCTGCTCGATTCCGTCATTCACTCCCTGAACCAGACTATACTCGAAGCTGATACGGCGCCCCGTCGTCTCAAAGTATCGATCACAGGCTGCCAGACATTCATCAATCGTATAGCGATTGGCAATCGGCATCATAGTTCTTCGAAGTTCATCATTCGGTGCATGAAGGGAAAGTGCCAGAGTGATCTGCAGTTTCTCCTGCGCTAGAAGATCGATCTTCGGTACAAGTCCACAGGTAGATACTGTAATATTGCGCTGGCTGATCCCATCGCTCTTCTCATCACTCAGCAGCCGGATAAATCGAATCAGATTCTCAAGATTGTCAAGCGGTTCCCCCGTTCCCATCACAACGACATTGGATACACGTTCTCCGGTGTCTCTTTGTATGGCGTAGATCTGCTCTAACATCTCTGATGGGAGCAGATTCCTGGCGAGACCATCAAGCGTAGAAGCACAGAAGCGGCAGCCCATACGGCATCCCACCTGAGAAGAGATACAGACACTATTGCCATGCTTGTAGCGCATCAGAACGCTCTCAATCACATAGTCATCATCCAAAGCAAAAGCATACTTTCTTGTTCCATCGATCTCAGAGATCTGCCTGGCTGCGATATAAAGCTGCGGTATCCGAAAGTTCGCAGCAAGTTTACTGCGGAGCGCCACCGACAGATTCGTCATATCGTCAAAGGAGGTGACTCTCTTCTTGTGAAGCCAGTCATAGATCTGCCCTGCTCTGAACTTCTTCTCTCCCAGAGCCAGGATCTCTGTCTCAACCTCTTCCCGGGTCATTGACTTGATATCCTTAAGTTCCATATCTCTTACCCATCCATTCTTTTACGAAAAACGCTGATATAGAATCCATCGCACGGATCAATTCCGGGCAGAAGCTGAATCTGACCACCTGCAGCACGCCCTCTCATCGCTTCCGGCAATTCTTCCAGGGGAAGATCCGCTGCGTCAAAGGGAAGATGTTCCAGAATCCAGTTCCGATTCTGAGCATTTTCTTCGCTTGTCACCGTGCAAGTACTAAAGACCAGGCGGCCTCCCGGCTTTACATAGCGGGATACATTCTGCAGGATCTCTCTTTGAAGTGCTGCAAGCGACCGAATATCCTCCATAGAAGTCCGATATCGGATCTCGGGCTTGCGCCCCAGCACCCCCAGTCCGGAGCAGGGAAGATCTGCCAGCACAAGATCCATCCGGTTCTCCCAGACAGGATGGAACCTTCTGGCATCCTGACGTACAGCTTCTATATTCTTCCATCCGGATCGTTCGATATTCTCCCGGATCAGAGCGACCTTGGCATCTGTCAGATCACAGGATATGATGCCTCCGGTTCCCTTAAGCTTCTCTGCCATATGGAGAGTCTTCCCACCGGGGGCAGCGCAGACATCCAGGATCTGCATATTCTCCTTTACACCACTGAGTACACCGACCAGCATAGAACTGATGTCCTGAATCTGAATCCATCCTCGCTTCAGAGCTTCCAGTGACTCCAGCTGTTCCGGATTCTCCATGATCCAGGCCCCCGCAGGGAAGGCTGCCGGATGATAGACGACATGACACTGATCAAGACTGTCTCTGATCATCTCCTCACTGACACCTTCCGGATTGCCTGCGCCTCCGAGGATACGGAAGTAAAGACGATGTTTCTCATCAGATGCCTGCATCATGCAAAGTGCGGTCTCTTCTCCGTAAGCAGTCTCCCAGCTTCGATAGATCCACTCCGGCATAGAGTACATAATCAAAGGACTCTCCTCAGGCCAGTGTTCTTCTCTCGCCATTGCCCGAAGGACTCCGTTGACGAAGCCCTTCAGCCCTTGCATCTTAAACTTTACAACAAGCTTGACCGCTTCATTACACACAGCGCCATCCGGAACCTTATCCATGAAGAAGATCTGATAAGCACTCATCCGAAGGAGCTGACGGATCATCGGCTTCATCTTATTCACAGTCACCTTAGACTTCCGGTTGATCCTTGCATCCAGAAGCATTCTCTTCTCCAGGGTACCCTGCACCAGGCGAAGGATGAATCTGCGATCCTGATCCGTAAGTTCGGGATACTTCTTCCACGTATCCTGCAGAAGTCTGTGGCTCTGTGAATCCTTCTGTTCCATCTCTATCAATATTCTAAGAGCAAGCTCTCTTGTATTCATTCTATGGCTCCCCTTAACGTCTTCTTCGATTGGCAAGCATCAGCAATCTGAGCAGCTGAAGCAGGGAGGCGGCTACACTGGCGACATAAGTCATGGCAGCTGCCGTAAGTACCTTTCTCGCCATTCCCACCTCATCGGAAGCCAGAAAACGTTCAGACTCCAACAGGCGAAGAGCTCTGGCAGAGGCATCGAACTCAACCGGAAGCGTCACCAACTGGAAGGCCAGAGCTGCAAGAAAGAGCAGGATTCCTCCCTCAAGAAAGAAGAAGCTGATATCGCCGCCGAGGAAGAGTCCAATCAAAAAGAGCGGCCAGCTGAATTTCGCTCCGAAATTCGCCACAGGAACAATTGCCGTACGAATGGCAAGAGGAACATATCCGCGATCATGCTGCACGGCATGACCACACTCGTGTGCTGCCACACCGATGGCTGCGATACTGCTTGAGTAATAGACCGGCTGAGATAGGCGGAGTACCTTCTGTGAAGGATCATAATGGTCTGTCAGGGACCCTTCGATGGGCTGCACGCTGACATCATAGATTCCCTGAGAGTGCAGGAGTTCCTGTGCCACCTGAGCACCTGTCAATCCGGCACGGCTTCTGACCTTACTGTATTGAGCGAAACGATTCTTCACCATAGAAGAAGCAAGGAAGCTGAGCAGTGCACCGACCAGGATCAGAAGATAGGTAGAATCATAAAACATTGTTTATTCCTCCTTAGCATCCAGAACTTCACCGACACTGACAGGATATCCTCGCAGATACTCCGCGGCAGACATCCTTTTTTTGCCCTCAGGCTGCAGCTCTGCGATGAGAAGAGCTCCCTTGCCGGTCTGTACAGTGAAGTCCTTCTTCGTTACCTCCACAACAGTACCGGGGGTACTCTCATCCGTACGATCCACGACAAGGGCCTTCCAGATCTTGAGCAGCTTACCATTCCGATAGGTAAATGCACTGGGCCAGGGATTCATACCGCGAATCAGATGGTCCAGCGTCACCGCATCCTTTGACCAGTCTATGTGTCCCATCGACTTTTTGATCATTCCCACATAGTTGGACTCTCCTGTCTGAGGAATTCTCTGCAGGGTACCAGCCTCCAGGGCATCGATCGTCTCAATCAGTGCCTGTGCCCCAAGAGTACTCAGCTTATCAAAGAGGCTTCCGCCGGTCTCATCCGGGGCAATCGGAAGCTTCTTCACCAGAAGAATATCTCCGGTATCCAGACCCTCATCCATAAACATGGTAGTTACTCCCGTCTCCTTCAGACCATCCAGAACGGCATACTGAATCGGAGCTGCCCCGCGATAGGAAGGAAGAAGAGAAGCATGCACATTGATACATCCATACTTAGGTATATCCAGAACTTCCTTCGTCAGGATCTGCCCGAAGGCAACCACGACCATGACATCAGGTGCCAGCGCTGCAAGCTCGGCAACCGATTCCCGGGTACGCACTTTCTCAGGCTGCAGGATATGAAGACCGTGAGCCATCGCTGCCTCCTTCACCGGGGAGCATACGACACCCTTGCCTCTTCCCTTCGGACGGTCCGGCTGAGTCACAACACCAACCACATCCATACCATGTTCTATCATTGCTTCCAGTACCGGAACACTGAAGTCCGGCGTACCCATGAATACAGCTCTCATCTGATTGACCTCCTGTATCAACACATTTCACTTATAATCTGAATTATTATACCCGAAAGCATAAGATGATTCTATAGCTTCACACAAATTTAATAAAAACGGCTGCAGTCCCAAGGACTGCAGCCGTATTCATCTTAATTCAGTGATAATTGATGAATTATACCAGAGCAGCGGTCTCTCTTGCGATAGCCAGCTCTTCGTTGGTGGGCATCAGGCAAACCTTAACTGCGGAATCATCAGCGGAGATGATCGCATTCTTGCCGCGAACGTTATTCTTCTCATCATCGATCTTAACACCCAGATAAGACAGGTTAGCGCAGATTGCCTTACGGGTATTCGCATCGTTCTCACCCAGACCAGCGGTGAATGCGATCGCATCAACACCGTTCATAGCTGCGGTATAAGCGCCGATGTACTTGGTTACACGATAGATGTAAGCATCCATAGCGATCTTAGCCTTCTCATTGCCTGCCTCGATTGCAGCCTGGATATCACGGAAGTCGGAGGATACACCACCGGACAGACCAAGAACACCGGACTTCTTGTTCAGAATGTTCAGAACTTCATCTACAGTCAGACCTTCCTGGTTAGCAAGGAACTGAACAACTGCGGGGTCCAGGTCACCGGAACGGGTTCCCATGATCAGACCTTCCAGAGGAGTCAGACCCATGGAAGTATCTACGCACTTGCCGCCGATAGAAGCGGATACGGATGCACCGTTGCCCAGATGGCAAACGATAACCTTAGCCTTCTCGGGATCCAGACCTGCGAACTTGATGGTCTCGCCGGATACGAACAGATGGCTGGTTCCGTGGAAGCCGTAACGACGGATGCTGTGCTTCTCATAGTACTCGTAAGGGATTGCATACATGTAAGCCTTGGGCTCCATGGTCATACCGAAGGAGGTATCGAATACAGCAACGTTGGGGGTTCCGGGCATAGCAGCCTCACAAGCCTCGATACCCATCAGGTTAGCGGGATTGTGAAGAGGTCCAAGAGGGAAGCACTCGCGGATGATATCCTTAGCTTCCTCGTTGATCACTACGGAACTGGTGATCTTCATACCTGCATGCAGTACACGATGTCCGATTGCATTGATCTCATCGGTAGAAGCGATAACACCATGCTCAGGATCAGTCAGAGCAGCCATAACCAGCTGGATAGCTTCCTTGTGAGTGGGCATAGGAGACTCAGCAACATAATTTGCCTTGCCGGCGGGCTTATGAGTCAGAACAGAACCCTCGATACCGATTCTCTCACAGAGACCCTTAGCGATAACGCTCTCGTTCTCCATATCGATCAGCTGATACTTCAGGGAAGAGCTTCCGCAGTTGATTACTAATACTTTCATGTCAAATCCTCCTAGATTCTACAAATCTGATATTGTAAGGAATTCGTCTTTGATCAAACACTATTGTCGTTCAATGTAAGACATATACAGATATTTTATAACTAAATGACCTTTCTGTAAAGACATATGCAGATATTATTATTGTATATTTTTACGTGGATTTTAAATATCTGATGAAGGATAGCCGAACAGATTCACGCTTCCCGGTTCTTATGAGGTACGAAATCCCGCCGAAGTGAGAACACACATCCACAATAATCCTGACGGTACATGCCATACTCTGCAGAAAGCTCACAGGACCTGGCATATCCATTCTTCTTCTTAAAATCTGAGACCAGGTATCTGAGATCATGTGTCTCCATCTCCTGAGCCAGTGCTTCCCCCACCCGGTTAAGATCCTCGGAATTCTTCAGCGGACTGATGGAGAGCGTCGTTGTAAAGTAGTCAAAGCCGCCTTCTCTTGCTGCCTCCATCGTAGCTCGCAGGCGAAGCTCGAAGCACCTGATGCAGCGTGCCCCGCCTTCCGGCTCCTTCTCCAGCCCCTTTACGGCAGAATAGAAGTCCTCCGGATGATACTCCCCTGCCATAAAGTGCAGCGGATGCGTGTGAGGGAACGCAGCAATCAGCCGCTCCTGTTCCGCGACTCTGTGCAGGTACTCTTCCTCCGGATAGATGTTGGGATTATAGTAGAATACAGTAACATCGAAATGCTCTGTCAGACGTTCCATGCATGCTGTACTACAGGGACCACAGCAGCTATGCAGAAGGAGGCGGGGGACCCGGCCCTCTTTCTCGAATCGCTGAATCTCCCGCTCCATCTCTTTTTGATAATTTCTCTTATTCAAATCACTAACCTGCCTTCATGGGATATACTTAATCATTCTCCCACTTTCTGCAAAGATTTTCAATCTCTCTTGTCAGCTGTTTTACTTCTTTGTTAGGACGTCCATCGAATGCCTTGATCAGACTCATCAGGCGCTCGCCCGCTGCCAGCAGAGCCAGATAGATACCGGCCGCCTTCGTATGAGGCATCCGCCCGGCTTTCTCAGGAACAGGGATTCCCTCCGTCCGGCAGATACATTGTCCGGTTGCCAGATCATAGACCGTACCACTGTAAGGAGCCGTCGCCTCGCAGATCCCATGTTCCGCTGCCAGCGTATCAGCAAATGCCTTAGCGACATAGTCCTCTCCGTGATTGACGAAGACGATATCCGGCTTCTTCTCGAACCCATCGATCCATTCCAGCAATCCTGCCCGGTCAGCATGTCCGCTGATACCCGCCAGATAGTCGATCTGAGCATTGACCTCGATCTCTTCACCGAAGAGCTTGACACTGTCTGCGCCTTCGTAGATGGCACGACCAAGAGTTCCCAGCGCCTGATAGCCGGCAAAGAGAATCGTGCACTCTTTTCTCCAGAGATTATGCTTCAGGTGATGACGAATACGTCCGGCCTCACACATACCACTCGCAGACAAGATTACCTTTGGCTCCTGGTCATAGTTGATGGCGCGGGACTCATCACTCGAAATTGCTACCGTCAGTCCCGGGAAGAAGATCGGATTGCGCCCGGACTTCAGAATCTCCTGCATCTCCTCATCGAAGTACTCCCTGTCGCACTGCAGGAAGATATCTGTCGCTTCATTCGCAAGCGGCGAATCGACGTAGACCTTGAAGCCATCGTGACCGCGGATCATCTTCTTCTCCTTGATCTCTCTCAGGAAGAATAGAAGCTCCTGCGTCCTGCCAACAGCAAAGGAAGGAATAACCACATTGCCGCCGCGGTCGAAAGTCTTCTGAATACAGGAAGCGAGCTGCGTAACATAGACTTCCTGACTTGCATGTGTCTCGTGATAGCGGTCACCGTAAGTTGACTCCATCACAACATAATCGGCCTCTTTAATCTGCGTCGGATTCTTCAGGATCGGCTTATCCTTGTTGCCGATATCACCGGAGAAGACGATCTTCTTCTCATAGATTTCCTTGAAG
>R17__coassemble_929_pt1 | contig 10251 bp, 6 predicted proteins | sample R17__metabat2_low_PE_029 | metagenome-assembled genome bin R17
TCCTCAGAGTCATCCACCTCAGGATGTTCAAAGAGCCTCATGTCCTCAGAGCCATCCACCCCAGGAAGTTCAAAGAGCTTCATATCCTCAGGGATAGGAAGACCTGCGGGCATCTCCAGATCAAAGATAAAATCACCAACTTGATAAGTGTAAAGCATAAAGTAACCTCAGAGAAGGGGTCGTGCCATTCATTCAAAGATGCACAGAGATAAGAATCCATAGCATATCCAACAAGTATAACTCTGCACCGGGACTGGGTATGTCATTTGTCAACGTCCCCAACCGGCCGATTATGAACCACTTTGGGAAACGTCCCTACTGGCCCAAGCTGCCCGAATGCCGCGTACTCCTGCTCGAGCAGACGCACGGTTTCACGTGTGTATTCACATACGTAGCGGGGTCTGGCTTCGATGGCGCCTTCTTCGCTCCAACCGCAGGCGGCGCAGGTGATGCAGACTTCACGGCCGGGGCAGGTACTGCAGGCGGGACTTAAGTGGTGAGAGTGCATGGCTGTGACCAGCTGCTGCCAGGCGGCTGTGAAATCACGCAGAACATAGCGATTCGCGGCAGCAAAATCTCGAAGGACATTATGGTTCGCGGCAAAGCTTGTCTCAGGAGCGCCCGATTCACGTGTCTCTTCCTGCCGATCCACCGCATTCTCATCCTTCTCTGCCTCATCCTGCCGATCCATCGCATTCTCATCCTTCTCTGCCTCTTCCGTTGCGATCAACTCTACTTCCGGCTCAGTCATGATGACACAGGGTCTCATCTTGCCCTGCCAGTTCACACAGAAGGAACTCTTGCCGGCGCGGCAGCCGACAAGCTGAGGTCCGGGAAGTGGTCTCGTATTCGCCACCGTATGCAGGTAGGAGGCTGCCATCTGCAGGAAGTCTTCCCTGCTTACTGCTCTTCTCTTCATGAGTGCCACGCGTGCGCGGGCAGCATCGGCGGGACTTAACCGGCTGTCCGACGCGAAATCGCGCCCCCGCTCCCGGGATGCCGGGTACATATAGGTGTCGAACTTCCAGTAGCATCCGATCTGTTCTACCTGATCGACCAGTTCCTGCAGGGCTCCCACATTGGATGGGGTGATGCTGCCGTTGACCTTGACATCCACTCCCACTTCATGCAGCGCCCGGATGGCATGGATGGCCCGCTCGTATCCTTCCCTATGATGGCAAAGCTTCTCATAGGTATCCGCGTCCTTGCCGTAGAGCGTGATATTGATCCGGCGCGGCCGGTTCGCCTCGAAGAAGCGTACCCAGTCCTCATCGATCAGTGTCCCGTTCGTGTTGATCGTGAGGATCATGCCAAGCTCCATCAGGTGCAGATAGAGTTCCCTGAAGCCCGGGTATGTCAACGGCTCCCCTCCGGTCAGCAGCACAAAGAGTGTCCCGCGGGACTTGAGCTCATCCGCCAGGGATATCCAGGCAGACACGGGAAGCAAAGAACCTCGCGCGTGCATCTCCCCGGGAGACAATCGCACGAAGCACATGTCGCAGTTCATATTACAGAGAGGCGTCAGTTCGAAGATCGCATTGATCGGGACAAGGTCACGGGTCGCCTGATCACAGATACGGCGCTCAACAGGGTTGCTGTAGGGAATGGGATCCATAGTACGGCTCCTTCACATAGGAAGTATATTCTATCATGGTTTCATCATACACGATGGATGCGGTGGTGACAAGGGAGTGGTTAATCCTATCCAATCAGCACGTTCTTCCCCTGGAATACAAGAGCATAACGGCAGATCTTCTCCTTCCTGATCCCCCGATCCAGGAGTTCAGCTTCATAGTGCCTCTCCTCCATCTGTCGGTGGGCAGCCTCCAGAGTCTCCTGTAGATTCGCTTCCTTCTTATCACTTCTCACCTTGAATTCCAGGATAAAGGCATCTGCGCTCTTATTGCGGGGAATCAGCATGACATCATACCTTCCATAACCGCTCTCCCGATTCGACCGCAACTCATAAGAGGTGTTCAACTCCACCAGCAATCCAAGAACAAAACCATGGTAGAACCGTTCCGGCATCTGATACCGGGATGCCTTCTCCCCCACATCGAACACACTGATGGTAGTCCGCACGATCTCATTCATCCACAGATTCATTGCTTCCACGTCCTTCGCAAGGAGAGCCTCCACGAAAGCATTACAGCAGCTTCCTGCTGATGTAAACCAGCCGCGGATCAATGCAGGAAGCATACTCCTTACTTCCAGATTCGTAAGAGACAGATCGTATTCCTGCATCGGAAGACCGTAAAGATTCTCACCTTCAATGACACGATTGATCTTCAGATATCCGGTTGCGAGCATCAAACTCCAGACAGCATTCTCTTCCTGTTCCAGGTTCTTATATACAATACCGGTATCGATCTTCGCACGCACCGCACCGCCGCGCAGAAGTGTCTCCACCTCTCCGCGTACCAGATGATCATCACGCGCAAGAAGCCCGGACAGCAGTACATTCGAGCTGGTATTCACCCAGTAGGTATCGAACTTGCCCTTCTCCAGATAGTTAATGATCGACCAGGGATTGTAGATATCATGAACCTCGCCGAAGGTGAATCCATCATACCATCTCTTCACTTCGTTATGAGTCATATATCCCTGGCTGTCCAATGCCGCAAATACTTCTTCTTCCGTGAATCCGAAAAACTGAGCATACTTATTGCTGAAGATATCTGCTGCCTCCAGATGATTCAGATCAGAGAACAGAGACTCCTGACTGATTCTGGTGATTCCGGTCATCATCGCCTTCTCAAGATCCGGATTCGTCTTCAGGGTCTTGTTATAGAAAGCTCGATAGAACTCCATCGACTCATCCCACGATCCGTATGACCATGCTTCCTGCAGCGGAGTGTCATACTCATCGATCAGAATAATCACTCTCTTCTGATAATATATCGCCAGAAGGTGTGTCAATACCCGAAGAGATGATATCGTCGCAGGCAGATTATCCAGCGGCTCCTTCTCCGCATGGACGATTGCCTGCAAGTGTTCATATTCTGCGCAGAATCTTCCCCTCTGTGCATCACTCAGGCTGCTATCCGCACCATCTGCAAGAAAAGCATAAGATTCATAGATTCCCTCGATCATCTCACAGAGTTCATAGACCTGATCCGCGAATCTGCCTGTCTTCACCCCTGCAAGACTGAGACAGATTACAGGATAAGTACCCTGAAGTTCATGATACTCAGATACCTTCCAGATCTGATGCTTCACAAATAGGTCTGCCCGTCCCCGGTACTGTACGGAAAAAAAACAGTTCATCATATCCAGATTCAAGGTCTTACCGAAGCGTCTGGGTCGGGTGATAAGGGTCACCTGATCACTCTTCTCCCACCACTCCCGAATCAGGAGCGTCTTGTCCACATAGAAGAAGTCATGTTCCATCATCTGAGCAAAGGACTGATAACCGATACTGACATTCTTATAGAGGGAAGACTGACAATGAAGGGACGGATACTGCTTCCAAGCATCTGTCAGCCGGTCACGATAAGCCTTCAGGCGCTGAAGATCCCTCTGCAGACAATCTCTGCGTTCCAATTCCTCCATAATATGCTCCCGCTCACCAACCTTAATATAACGACTCTTACTGCCGCCATCCTCGTTCCACTGAAGATAAGGCTGCTTCTTATCCCGAATTGTCTTATATACGAGATATCCCCGGGGATACTTCTGAAGTTCCATCTCTATCTCACGAATCCGATCATTCAGATTGCCGGAAGACGTCCGAATCAAGCCAACTTCTTCCATTCCGGAATCCTTCATTGTAATACCTCCCTCCTGCGAATCGATAACCATGGATAACCATACGGTAACCATAGTATACCAGAACATTCGTTCCGGGTCAAGAGCATTTGCATGAAACAAGCTGCCGGGGCACTTCTCCTCCCTGGCAGCTTATTGTATAATTCTATGTTTCAAACTTGTGTTTTCAGCCATTTAGGGAAATGCTCCGTACCGGCTGAACCGGTCGAACTGCCGTAAGTCCTATAAAATCAAGCAGGAAGGGATTCTCCCCTCCTACCAGACTCGCAAGCGGACATACCGCACTTTGTGCTCCATGTCCTTGACCCGGCAGACGTCAGGCTTTTGCCGCAAAGAGCGGGCAGCCTTCCGGCCGCCCGCCCTTGTTCCCTGCGTATCAGGATGCATTGGGGTTCGTCTCGTAGTTCTCGTCACCCGGCGTCATGACATGGTAGTCGATGGAGCCGTCGCCGAAGCGCTCTTCCCAGTAGAATACCGGGGCGGTCTCCGTGTCCGCACCGCGCCCTCGCACAACGAAGCCGTTCGCTGTGGGTGCGCTGTCGCGAATCACATGCTTGTGCCAATTGCCGCAGCCCCAGAAGCTGGTCTTCGCCGTGTAGACGATCTCGTCCTCCCCGGCGTCGTAGACACCATTACCGTTCGTGTCTGCCGCAAGCGACTTGTAACGCGAGTTCCCATTCGGGGTCTCGCACTTAATCTTGTAGCAGGCTGCCACATACTCGCTCGGCCGGAACTCTTCCACCTGCATCTCAGGTTTCACATACGCTTTCATATAGATCCTCCGCATAGATAGATTATACGGATACGAAGCCAGTTCCCGTTAGCATTTCGTTTCGATCTGTATGCAATAAATTATAAGTGAGGAGACAGCATGGCGCAAGCTTCTTTTCTGTGGGTCTTACATGCCTGCCCTGGGGCATGACATGTATGTCCTTCCGTATTCCTTCTTCCTACATGCTGTATTCCTCAAAGACAACATGTACGATGCTTCCCGGCTGCTGGTTTTACATGCTTGCCCTGAGGCATGACATGTATGTCCTTCCGGATTCCTGCTTCCTACATGCTGTATTCCCCAAAGACAACATGTTCGATGCTTCCCGGCTGCTGGTTTTACATGCTTGCCCTGAGGCATGACATGTATGTCCTTCCGTAAAACAAGAATCCCCATGCCGTCCACTCACCTGCTCGACATGGGGATCCCCTACATATTCAGTTTCCTTCCTGCTTCAGTCTCGCGATAGCTCCCACGCATGCCACACAGGTCACAGCCTGCGCGACCGTAGAAGAGATATCCCAGATCATAACAGAGTAGACCAGCCAGATCATGGTATTGACCAGCAGGCTAAGCTTGATGGGAATCATGCGCTTCGCATACTGGTTGCAGATGATCAGCTGGTCTGTCGCAAGGATCGGCAGCAGACCAACCCAGCCGCGGTTATTCATGAGAAGCCCCAGCACAGTCACCGCCACACCGAAGAAGACCATCCACCGCTCATTAAAGCGATTCTTCAGGATGATCCAGTTGCGGATCGCCGACAGCAGCAGGGTCGTGATGCCCGACCAGGAATTGAAGAAGACATTGGCCAGGCACAGCAGAGCTGCCTCAAAGATCTGATAGAGGAAGGTCCGATCCCGGTCACGTGTCCAGCAGCCGGCCAGCAGGAAGACTGCCGCTGCGAAGGAAATGATATTGCCAATGACGATCAATACCATCCGTAGTCACTCTTTCGTCCGTACTGTTCGTCAAAGCAGCGCTGGCAGATGCCGAACTTGTAGTTCCAGGGGATCTCGCGGCCGCAGCGCTTGCAGGTGCGATGGCTGAGCTTCTGTTCCTGCAGGATCTGAATGATCCGGTTGGAGATCAGCTCCTTGCAGCGGATGATCTTGGCGATCTCCTCGGAGTCCTTGCTGCGCAGACGCTGGCACTGGTAAAGCAGGTCCATATGACGGAAGCTCTGCTCGAGGGCATTCATCTCGTCCGGCACGGCGAGGCATCCCTGAATCAGGTCATCGACCGGCAGGTCCTTGCCGTCCATGGAGGCAGCGAAGCAGACATTCCAGAGATCCATCAGCTCGCTGTTCTCCTCATCAAATGCCATCGTCACGTAGGCATAGATCAGTTCTTTGTTGTCTGTCAGTTTCTCAAGCTGAATAGCAAGCTTCTGCTCGCGGTCCATGTTCGTATATAAGAATCCTTCCCTCGGCACCAGGCTGTTCCAACGGGCGAAGATGGTCGACAGAGGGGCATCGATGCCCTTCAGGGATTCGGGGAAGGAGATACGCACGATGTCGATGTCCTCGACTTCTTCTGTGAGTCTCTTGCGAAGAAGCTTCTTGCTCATACCCTGCACATTGACGAAGCCCTTATCATACATGCCATATCTTCCGGCTCGGCCGGCGATCTGCTGGATCTCCTCGGCACGCAGCGGACGCTTGGCGATACCATCATACTTCTCAGTATTGAGGAAGATGACGCGGCGGATGGGAAGATTCATACCCATACCGATGGCGTCGGTAGCGACAACGACGCGGGTGTCACCGTTGCGGAAACGGGTTGCCTCATTCTGGCGTACGCTGTAGGGGAGTGCACCGTATACGACGCTCGCTCCGATGCCCCGGCTCTGAAGCTCGGCGGCAACCGCATGCACATCCTTCTTGGAGAATACGATCAAGGCGTCGCCCTGCTCGATATGCTCCAGATCGAAGACTCCCTTCTCCACGATCAGGGGAGTCTTTCTCTCGTGTCTCTCAATCGTATATTCATCCCCACAGGCTTCGATCAGACGGATGACCGCCTTCTCTCCGTGTGGTGCCAGACACAGGTGCACTTCCTCGGCACAGACACCCAGGATCGCATTCGTCCAGCGGCCGCCCCTCTCGTGGTCTTCGAGCATTTGACATTCATCGATAACAGCCACCTCGAACTGTCTCGTATAGGGAAGTACGTCGACGGTCGATGACTGATGCTCGGCGAAGGGGACAGCGATCTCTTCCTCACCTGTAACCATATTGCAGGGGATGCCTGCTGTGTTGAGTTCCTCGAACTTCTCGAAGGCCAGCAGGCGGAGGGGAGCCAGATAGATTCCGGACTTCGCCTTCTTCATGGCTTCGATGGCCTGGTAGGTCTTGCCGGAATTGGTGCCGCCGATGTGCAGAATGAAGCGTCTGTGCATCTCGCGGGCCAGCGGGAAGAGCTGTGTGTAATCTTCGGGGATGGACTTGACCAGTGCCTCAGAGACCTTGCGGTCCATGCGGCGGCGGTTCTCGGCCTTCTCGGCGACGCCGGCATAGAGCTGGCTCTCCCCCAGGGCGGCCTCGAAGGCTTCTCTCTTCTCCTTCATCGGATAGAAGCTGTGCAGGTACTCGCCGAAGACCTCGTCTACCGCATCGGCATAGATGCCGGCGAAGTTCACACCGAAGTGGTAGAAGATGCCATCCCAGTCCTTCTTCGAGAACTTGTGCTCCTTCATCCAACGGACGATGTAATCGTACTGGTAGACGCAGGGCTTCTTCATGCCGAAGAGCCAACACATGAAGGACTCCTGGTACTCCTCGCTGCTCATCATGGAATCCATGAAGGTATAGTAGTTGCTGATATCTACCATCTTGCGGCGGGGACGGTAGTACTCTTCCTCCGGGTCGCGGTTGCGGTAGTCCAGAGGGATGGGGGTCTTGAGGCGGCGGAGTCTGCGCTCAATGACGTGGCCGATACTCAGGCGGATATTGGGCTCATAATCCTGCAGATATTCACACCATGCAGCAAAGAGGCGGTTGGTGGTCTCCTTCAGGATAGCTTTGGCTTCCTTGGGGGCGTAGGCCCTGGCAGCCTCCACCAGTTCTTCTGGGTCAGCTTCCCCTGCAGCCTCCTGCGTCATCTTTACGCTGGATGCGTCCGATGCGGAATTCTTCTTGCGCTTTCTGCGCTTACCGGACTTGGCCGGCTGTTCGGATTCCTCCGAAGCTTCCTTAATATTCTTGTCTGCACTCTTCGCTGTCGGTTCTAACTGCTGCTTCGTGGGAAGCAGGGCCCGAAGGTCAGCCTCTGTCTCTTCCAGAATGGACTGGAAGGATAGTTCCAATAATTCTGTCTTGTTGTATTTCTTCTTCGTTCGTGCCATAGTAACTTACCATATTTTTGATATTGTGCGGCTTCTTTTTACCACAAATTAAACCATTATATGTTATAGCACTTTTCTGCACGAATGGGTAGGGGAATTTGCCTTGGTAAGAGGCGCGGTCTTCCCCCAACCGCTTCTCCCTCCTCGAACCTCGCCAATCCCAGGAATTCTTCTTCGGCGCGGACTGCGGTCCGCGCAATCTTGCTTTTCCGACTTCCGGCGCGGACTTCCCCCAACACACAGAGCTACCGCCCCCAGCGCGGGCATTTTCCTATATAACACAGAGCAGCCCCGGGTACGAAGTCCCGAGGCTGCTCCTAAAGATATGTATGGAAAATATGATAGTTGTCGATTACTTGCGCATCATCTTGATCTTCTTCTCTGTGAAGGGACGATAGCGAAGATCGAAGTCGATCTTAGTATCCTTGTTCAGGATGCTCTTCATGTGAGAGAAGGAAGTGAAGGTGTGCTTACCATGATAAGCGCCCATACCGCTGGCTCCTACGCCACCGAAAGGCAGGGTCTGGGTTGCCAGATGCAGCATGCAGTCATTGATGCAGCCGCCGCCGAAGCGCATGCACTGCTCAAACCAGGTCCATCTTTCCTTATCATTGGAGAAGAGGTACATAGCCAGAGACTTGGGACGAGAATTGATGAATGCTGCTGCACTTGCCAGATCCTCATAACCAATGACAGGAATGATGGGTCCGAAGATCTCCTCTGCCATCACCGCGGAATCCAGTGCAGGATCCTTGATTACCGTAGGCTCAACATAGAGAGTCTCGGGATCGCTTGCACCGCCGATTACTACATCCTGACCTTCCATCAGAGATACGACACGATCGAAGTGCTTGCGGTTGATGATATGGGCATAGTCAGTAACCTTGCCATCCTCACCCTTTGCGTACTGCAGCTCCAGCTGAGTTGCCAGTTCCTCGATGAACTGATCCTTCACACTCTCATGTACGAATACATAGTCGGGTGCTACGCAGGTCTGTCCGCAGTTCATGAACTTGGTGTTCACGATTCTCTTAGCGGCCAGCACCAGGTCTGCCGTCTCATCAACGATGACAGGATTCTTGCCGCCCAACTCCAGCGTTACGGGAGTCAAGTGCTTCGCAGCCTTCTCCATAACGATCTTACCTACATTCACGCTGCCGGTGAAGAAGATATAATCGAAGGGCTGCTCCAGCAGAGCTTCATTCTCCTCACGGCTTCCCTCGATGACAGCCACATACTTCTTGGGGAAGCAGCGCTCTACGATCTGACGGATTACATGAGAGCACTCCGGCGCATAAGCGGAGGGCTTGATCACTGCGGTATCACCGGCAGAGATTGCACCGATCAGAGGGAACAGAGTCATCATGAAAGGATAGTTCCAGGGAGCCATGATCAGCGTTACACCCAGAGGCTCGGGAACAATGTAGCACTTGCCGGGGAAGATGGAGGAAGAACCCGGAACCTTCTCAGGCTTCACCCATGCATCGATATTCTTGATGGCATAGTCTACCTCACCATAGAAAGTAGACAGCTCGGAAGTGTAGGACTCGATCTCAATACGTCCCAGATCTGCACGGATCGCATCGGTAATATCCTGCTCCATATCCTTTACACAGGCTCTCAGAATCTTCAGAGCCTTCTTACGGAAGTTCACATCCAGGGTAGCACCGCTCTGAACGAACTCCTTCTGCTTATCAACAATCGCTTTCACATTCACTGCCATATTTCGTCTCCTTTGAGAAATCTATCTATCTAAGATCAGACCGTTCCCTCCTTTGTCGGCGAAGAAGGACGGCTGAATTCGAACACGGAAGAGCAAGATACTCTATCGAAACCGCGCACCATTTTATTATAATCCCAATTCCAGTTGATGCAATTGAATGAACATGACTCGCTACTTGAATCATACCTGTCATGTTTCCTCACTTTCCTCATGTACTTCCCTGCAAATGCTCAAGTCAGCGTCTCGGGCTGCAAACCGCGTCTGGCGCTCACTTTTATTTCCAGCCTCCGGCGCAAGTCAGCGCCATTCTCTACAAACCGCGTTTAGCGCTCACCAGGGCGGCCCGGCAATTCCTACTCGGTCAGCGTTATTTCGGCTTTTCCCTCTCCGGCGCTCACTTTTTATTTCCAGCCTCCGGCGCAAGTCAGCGTCATTCTCTGCAAACCACGTTTAGCGCTCACCAGGGCGGCCTGCAAGTCAGCTCCCCGGACCACATCCCACGTTTGGCGCTCACCGGGGCAAAGAGAAATCCCCTGCATGCTTCCATGCAGGGGATTGGGAATCCCTCCATATTGTCAGCTGCCACCCTCAGCAACTCACACAAAATTGCGAATTACTACTTCTTCACAGTGACGCTCGACA
>R17__coassemble_941_pt1 | contig 10029 bp, 8 predicted proteins | sample R17__metabat2_low_PE_029 | metagenome-assembled genome bin R17
ACATCGGTGGCGTTGGAGCTTAACAGTGATAAGGAGAACTTTTATGGCAGTATTCGGGGAATGTATGGGTTGAAGACATATGCGGTGGCTGAGGATGGATCACTTCAGTACCTTCCTTCTACAGATGCTTTCGAAGATGCTCTTCTCTATATGAACGAACTATACCGGGAAGAACTTCTGTCTAAGGATTGGGTAATTAACAAGACGGAACAATGGATCGAAAAATTATCCGCAGGCAATGTTTTCAGTACCTGGTCCTCCTACTGGGATGTTGCTGATGTCAATACGGCTCTGGCAGAGAACTTCGGAGAAGATGCTCAGTTTTACTGTTACAAGGTGGTGGCTGATGGTCTGGATGCAGATCAGACGACATACAATGCGAGGAACGGCCTTGGATGGGATGCAATCGGTATCACAGATAATTGTGAACATCCGGAAGCGGCTATGAAGGTGGCGGATTATCTGGCAAGCGAAGAGGGACAGTATCTGATGCTCTGGGGTGTCGAGGGAGAAACCTGGGAACTGCAGGATGATACACATGTTCCTCTGACGGACTTTCTTGATGCCTGGACGGAAGACAGTGTGGCAGTGAAACGAACGACCGGTGTAAGACGTTGGACATGGTTTATCCACAATGGCAATGGTTCAGATGGTACACCTTACGACCTGACGAACAAGTATGTACCTGACGAGAAGACGGCTTTTGCCAATGCTGTCTTCGAGGCGTCAGATTATTGGGATACTTCGGAGTTCTCGGGACTCGAGCCGTCCGGCAATACAGAGCTGGGGCTTAAGTGGCTGCAGATTGAGGAAATCTATGACCAGTACTACCCGGATGTTGTTACGGCTTCCACAAAGGAAAGTGCGGAAACCCAGTACCGGAAGATGATCGGTGCTATGGACAACATGGGGTTGAAAGATTGCGAAGCCTATATCACAGATCAGCACAATCAGCGAATGGAACTGTGGGGGATCGACTAGAGGCAGGGATCATCTTGAAGATTTATGAAAGAGGTACTGACCGGATGACGGAGTACCTCTTTTCTTTGTCTCTCATCTGGTGATGAAGTCACAAGTATGGTAAGATGGTAATGAGAAAACGGATCATCCGTATGATCCTCAGGAGGTATGGCTTATGTTAAAGGATGTTTATAAGAAGTACTATTTTGATCAGAATTATAACTGCGCGGAGACGATCATCCGCGCCGGCAATGAGTACTATGAGCTTGGGCTTCACGACCGCGATATGATCATGATGGGCGCCTATGGTGCGGGAATTCAGTGCGGCAATACCTGCGGTGCGGTTCTTGCCGGCGCAGCGGTTCTCTCCATGCGCTATATTGAAGCCAAGGCGCATGAGAGCAAGGAAATCAAGCCCGTGGTCAACAAGATGATGCGGAAGTTCAGGGAGAGATACGGGTCTGTTCTCTGCAAGGATATCAAGCCCCAGTCCTTCAAGCCCGAATACCGCTGTCAGATGACGATCGAGACCGCCTGCGATATCCTGGAGACTGTAATCAGTGAATTCGATGCAGAGAATGCTTAAGAATATGCATCATACATATGCCAAAACCGTTCAGAACTGTTTCGGTACATCCTATAGGATGCTGGTATTCGACCTGGATGGTACGCTCTGTCCCCTCGGCAAAGGGATGCTGCCCCGGGATGTCGAACGGCTTCGAAGATTGGAGAACGCCGGGTATCAGATCGTGGTCTGTTCCGGCAAGCCGACCTACTATCTGTGCGGTTTTCTTCGGCAGGTAGGACTGGATCACCCGATCATGGTGGGAGAGAACGGAGCGACAGTGCAGTTTGGTGTGGATCTTCCCCCGAAGCAGTACTATGAGCACCCTTACAGTTCGGAGGCAAGAGCGCAGATCCGCTTCTTTCGCGATGCCATTGACAAAGCCTGCGGCAGTTTGGTCTGGTATCAGCCGAATGAGGTGGAACTGACCCCCTTCGTGCGGGAGGCATCTGCGCTTGATATCATACAGGGATTGGTGGATGCGCATGATGAGAAGACAACAGAGCTGAATATCTACCGCTTCGTTGACTGCTTTGACTTCGTGCCGAAGAATATTAATAAGATGAACGGTATGAAGTTCCTGGGAGAACTGACGGGGATTCCCTGCGAGCAGATGATCTCTTTCGGGGATGGCATTAACGATATTCCTATGTTCCAGGGAACTGGGATGTCCGTCGGAATCGGGGATCAGCTTTCCTATCCGACGGATCTGCATTTCGAGACGATCGGGGAAGCACTGGCATATATAGAGCATGTGACGGAGGGAGAGAGCGTATGACCGGGAAGTGGGAGATATCGATTACCGGGTGCGAGTCCTATGATCCGGTAAGGGTGAGAGAGGCTCTCTCTCAGGTAACCTTGGATGTTGGAGGACTTGACTTCGTAAAACCCGGGATGAAGATTGCCCTGAAGGCCAATCTGGTGACGGCAGCGGCACCGGAGAAGGCTGTAGTAACCCATCCGGAGGTGCTTCGGGCACTTTGTGATCTGCTTACGACGCGGGGAGCCACGGTTGTCATCGGGGATTCGCCCAGCGGTTCCTTCCAGGAAGCTTATCTGAATCATGTCTACAAGCTTTCGGAGATGGAGAATCTGGTTCGCGAAGGAGTATCCCTCAATCACAATTTCAAGCAGATACCGGCTTCTTATCCGGAGGCAAAGGTCCTGAAGACTCTGACCTATGCTGCATGGTTGGCTGATTGTGATGCCATTATCTGCGTCTGCAAGCTCAAGACACACGGAATGATGAAGCTCTCGGCGAACACGAAGAATATGTTCGGTGCCATCCCGGGAACCATGAAGCTTGAGTATCATTATCGCTTCCCGGATCACGAAGACTTCGCCGATATGCTTGTAGATATCAACGAATTCCTGAAGCCGGTTCTCTATGTGACGGATGCCGTTCTCGCCATGGAAGGCAACGGACCCACTGCGGGAACTCCGAGAAAGATCGGAGCACTGATGGCAGGGCGCAATCCCTATGCTTTGGATTACATGTGTGCGGAGATCATCGGGTTGGATCCTATGGATGTGCCGACGGTGAAGGCTGCCTGGGAGAGAGGACTATACGAGCGTCCGGATTCGGCAGCTTACCTTGCATGGATGCAGAAGGACTTCAAGAATCCTCATCCCAAGGATATCGAATTCGGGGGATACCTTCCGAAGCCGCTCATTCCCATCATTCGTTCTGCTATGCAATCCAGACCGCAGGTGAGGAAGAGGGAATGTATCGGATGCAGGAAGTGCCAACAGATCTGCCCCGCGAAGGCTATTCATATGGAGAAAGGGAAGCCGGTCATCGACCGCAATCAGTGTATTCGATGCTTCTGTTGCCAGGAATTCTGCCCGAAGGGGGCTATGAAGGTACAGAGACCTATGGCAGCAAGGGTGCTTGCAAGGTTGTGACGGACTGCAAATCAAAAATTCGCCTAAATGCATCGATATATATTGGCAATTACCTGATATTATGATATTATCAATAATATTATTCAATCATAAGAGAGGGGAAAGAAACAATGATTGATGCTCTTGATTCTGTAATTAATGCCATATCCAATGTGCTGTACCAGCCTTGGTTCGTGCCGCTGATCCTGGTGGTGGGTGGAATCTACTTCACACTTTGCCTGAAGTTCATGCAGGTTCGTATGTTCAAGGAGGCCTGTCATGTGATCCTGGCGAAGCCTGAGAACGAGGGGAATATCTCATCCTTCGGCGCTCTGATGGTATCCACGGCTTCGCGTGTCGGTACCGGTAATATCATCGGTGTATCGACGGCAATCTGTCTGGGTGGTCCCGGTGCTATCTTCTGGATGTGGGTGACAGCCTTCTTCGGCGGTGCGACAGCCTATGTAGAGTCTACTCTGGCGCAGATCTATAAGAAGAAGAACCCTGATGGTTCCAGTTACGGCGGACCTGCTTACTATATGCAGGATGCTCTCGGACAGCGCTGGATGGGTATCATCTTCGCCATTTTGATCATCGGTATCTATGCGGTTGGCTACAATATGCTCGCATCCTATAATCTGCAGTCTACTTTCGCAGTATTCTCATTCTATAAGGAAGGAGTTACCCCTGCAATCATCGGTGTGATTCTTGCAGTTCTCTTCGGTGCCATTATTCTGGGCGGCGCGAAGCGTCTGACCAAGATTACAGAGATCCTGGTTCCCATTATGGGTGTGCTGTACGTTCTGGTGGCGATTCTGGTCATCATCCTGAATATCCGCAACGTACCCGGAATGTTCGCATCCATCTTCAGCAATGCATTTGACTTTAAGTCCATCTTCGGCGGATTCTCCGGCAGCTGTATCATGTATGGTGTGAAGCGCGGTCTCTACTCCAATGAAGCAGGTATGGGTTCTGCTCCTAATGCTGCAGCTACCGCAGATGTATCTCATCCGGCCATTCAGGGTCTGGTGCAGATGCTCTCTGTATTCATCGACACTTTGCTGATCTGCTCGGCAACAGCACTGATGTGCCTGAGCACCAACGTGGCTCCCACGGCAGAGATGGCCGGCGCTGCTTATGTGCAGGCTGCTATGCGTGATGCTCTGGGGTCCTTCGGACCTGTATTTATCGCAGTGTCGCTGTCCCTGTTCGCATTCACAACGCTGATCGGCAATTACTCCTACTGTGAAGGCTGTCTGGAGTTCATCATGAACCGTAAGCCCAGCAAGAATGGACTGCTGGCCTTTCGTCTTCTGGCAACCTTCCTGGTATTCCTGGGCGCGGTAGCATCCGCTGGTCTGGTATGGGATACCGCAGATATGCTGCAGGGCCTGATCGTATGTGTGAATATGCCTGCTATCTTCCTGTTGGGTGGTCGCGCCTTCAAGTGCCTGGAAGACTACGCTGAGAAGCGCAAGACGCAGGATAAGCCAGCCTTCCACGCCAAGGATATCGGGCTGAAGGAAGAGTTGGACTTCTGGAAGTAAGCATAAGGGGCTATGAAGTAATAGCCTAAAAGGAATATAAAGGGTGTATGAAAAATCTTATGATTTTTCATACACCCTTTTTGGAAGTTTAGTACATGAGCGGCAGGCAGATCAGGATGAACAGTGCCGGAACAAGAACAATACCCTCACTTCATACCATACATGATTCCCCACAGGGTATCCCATCCGGAACTATGTCCGATGGCATCGAAGGCTGAGAGCACATCCCAGGCTTCTGCACCTCTTGCCGCAAACAACACTGCCTCCGAGAATTCTCCCTCGCAGGCACATGCAAGGAAGGCCGCACTGATCTCATTGGTATCCTTAAGATGCAGCAGAATCTCCCTTCGCAGTGCCTCAGTCAGAGGATGATCCCCCTTGCCGGATAACTCCAATCCCGCCAGGCATCCACACAGGAAGTCATCCCCTGCAGGGGTAAGCCCTCCGCCAAGACCAATGAGGCGAACCAGGTTCTCAGCAGATAACTCGTAATTGTTTGTTTTAATAGCAGTTGTTGCAGCAGAGAGAATTGATTGCAGCCTTGGAAGAAGGAATTCTTCCGTGAGTGATAGCGTGCGGGGAACCGCTTGATCGACCATTTCTCCGGGAATACAGTCAGAGAGCAGATGACGAAAGATGGAAGGGTCAGGTGTGGTATTCGATGTCAGCGCAGCTCGTAGTTCCCGGGATATACGATGATTGTCATTCTCCTCGATGGAAGGCAGATGAAGTTCCTGCACATCGATACTCTCAGCCATCTTCACAGGCATTAGAACCCGGCAATTACTCATCAGCACAAGCTGTCCATCCTGATAGATGACTTCCGTGATCTCATCCTCAGTCAGCGCGGACAGCATCTCCTCATCCATGTTGGTAATCAGGCTGAGAGGGGAGAGGGGAGACCCCTGGCACTGAAGAGCGAGCAGGTACTCTCCGAACCGGAGATTGACTGCCCTGCGGTAAGCAGAATGCAGGGTACCATGCGGATTCTTCTTCAGTATGTCCAGCGCATAGGTACTGGTTCTCAGAATATAGGTCGTGCATCGAAGGGAAGCCATAGCATTACCTCCATAATCAGTTCAATGATATTTGGATTATAACATAAGGAAGCCCGGAAGAGTGCACCCATAGCGGATGTTCTCTTTCGAGCTTCCTTTTTCATTATCCGATCAAACGGTCTTCCAGGTATCTTGCCTTAATATTGCGGTCATCGCCGGCATAGCAGAAGCGCTCGAGTCTCTGCTCCGGTGTCATGGGGTGTCCGGGATCTTCGATATCATCGATCACCAGAGCATTGAATATATAGCCGGGCTCGAGGGAACCGACCTTGCCGAAGGCGCTGCCGCCCACCTTGGTTGCCATATAGAAGGCCTGTGTCAGGGTCAGGGTCTTATTACCCTCCGGTTCATAGAACTCCTTGAGCTTGGAGAGCTGAATCGCGCGGGAGATCTGCCGATAGACAGCAGGTCCGGGGCCAGCACCGATATCGGTTCCCACTGCAATCGGAATGCCGCGCTCCTGAAGCGCTGCCACCGGCATGATGCCTGCAATGACGTTAGCCGTAGCATCGGGACAATGAACCGTGAGACTGCCATGCTTCTTTATGATTCGGATATCTTCCTCGGAAGGGAAGATAAAGTGAGCGAAGATGGACGGCCCCTGATCCAGGAGACCGGCTTTCTCGTAGATCTCGGCATCACAGCTGCAGTCGGGGAAGAGACGGACAGACTCTGCAGCCTCCCACCTGGACTCGACCAGATGAGTATGAATGCCGACATTGTACTTGTGACCAAGCTTGCCCAGACCGTAGAGCATCTCTCTCGTACAGGTCGGTGCGAATCGGGGTACCAGAATGGGCTTCACGGTGTGATTGCTGCTGTTCTCATAGAGAAACTGCTCTGTCTCGCGCATCGCTTCCGGGACGGTCTCACAGAGATAGCTCGGAGAATCATAGTCCATATTAACCTTGCCTACCAGTCCATAGAGACCGGCCTTCTCCATTGACTGTACCAGTACGTTGGTCGCTTCCCTATGAATCGTCGTGAAGATGTTCGCATGGAAGGTGCCGTGGCGGATCAGATCCTGTGTGAAGGCCTGATAGATCGGAGCCGCATAGGACAGATCCCGGAACTTTGCCTCCTGAGGGAAGGTATACTGATTCAGCCAGTCATAGAGCAGCAGGTCCATGCCTACGCCGCGCTGAATGTACTGGGAAGCATGTACATGAAGATCCGAGAAGGCAGGGATGATGAGACCGCGGCCATAGTCTACGACAGAAAGAGATGCGAAGCGCTCGGGGACTTCCTTGTAGATTCCCTCCACTACGCCATTCTCTACGGTAAGGTAACTGTCCTCGTGAATCTGCAGATGGGAAGCATCTGCGGCATATAAGATATCGCCATGATAGATGTTCATAATCAGCCTCCTGATAATATATTCATTGTAAAAAAGATGCGCATGTCATAGGCTTGTTTCTCTATAAATATCCATGGGAGTAGAGATACTGTGCCTTAATATGAGAGTAGTTCGGTTCATTGTTGGCCTTCCGATACTTCTGAGGAGTCTCATGATAGTATGACTTGAAGGCGTTGGTGAAGGACCTGGCATCGGAGAAGCCGTTATCCAGAGCAATCTGCAGGATAGAAAGATCGCTGCCAATCAGGTCCTGATAGGCATGATGAATCCGGATACTGGTCAGATACTTCTTAAATGTCGTTGCCATGTAGGCCTTGAAGGTGCGGGACAGGTGCTCCTTGGACATAGAGAAATGCTCTGCCATGGATTCGAGCGTAATATTTTCTGCAAAGTGCGCATCAATGTAATCCAGAATCTCGGAACAACGATCCATATGCTTCTGCGAAGTAATGGAACCCGGAATCATCTTGGGTGCCTTGCACTCCGTGAAGATGATATAGAGGATAGAGTAGAAGAATCCGTTCAGCTTGATCTGGTAGAGGGGATTGCTCTTGCGTCCGCAGAAGATCGGATAGATCTCAGCGAAGGCTTCCCTCAGATAAGAATAGGCTTCGTTTTCCGGATTGATCATATAGCGATAGTCGTTGAAGGTAGGAAAGGTGGCTTTCAGGAATTCATAGGGGAAGATGATGGACATCATCTCGCTGTCACCGCCATAGTTTGTCTCACAGGCATGAACATCACAGCTGTTGATCAGTACGATATCACCGGCAGAGGCAACGAATGGATGGCCGTTAATATCATAGAGACAGGAGCCGCGGATAATGTAGGACAACTCCAGACTTCTATGCCAGTGTGGAGCCACCTGCGTGATATGATTCTCCGACTGCAGATAGATCCAGGCAAGAAAGCGATCCGGTACTTTAATGGTCTCATGTACATATTCCAAGCGATACACCTCCTTCGGTCTTTGATATTGTTACTATTCTACCTTCTTTGTTCCCGTATTGTCGTTGCATAAAGATGATACAAAAAATGCAATTAATTGATATTATTTATTTGCGTAGAATATGTATAGAAAATAATAAAATCAATTAAAAACGGAAATAGAAGCAGATTACTCAAAAAAATGATACCAGACAAGAGTAAAAATATCAATAAAAAGTATTTTATAGGTCAAAAATTGAGATGAAGCAGACATTGGATTGGTTGATAATAATTGAGGAAACTAAATACTTGATGTCAGACAATAATTTCGTGCATGTGCTGTGATATTTCTGACAACCAACCGACATGTCTGCCATGCTTGGCTATGTGAGGTGACAACAATGAAGCAAAAGAAATTGAATGAGCCGAAGCTCTGGGAACACATTCTCTTCCTGGGACCAGCGACGATCGTCTTTCTGGTGGTTGTTCTGATTCCTTTCGCCATCAGTATACGATACTCTTTCACTAACTGGAACGGTATCTCGATTCGTGCGGACTTTGTAGGGTTGAAGAACTATATAGAGATCTTCAGCGGGAAGAATACCTTCCTGAGTTCCTTCCGTTTCACCTTTATTGTGGCACTCTGCAATGTTGCCATTATGAATGTCTTCGGTATCGTGATGGCAGCACTGCTTACGACGAAGATTCCCTTCCGCAATGCCTTCCGCGTGGTTTTCTATCTGCCAAATGTCATCGGTGGTCTGATCCTCGGTTTCGTATGGCAGTTTATCTTCATCAACGGAATCCCCGCATTGGGTACGGCTCTTCATATTGATGCCCTGGCTGTGGCCTGGCTGGGTTCTGAGACGACGGCAACCATGGCAATCATCATCGTATCGGTATGGCAGGGCATGGGATATATCATGGTCATTATGATTGCGGCTCTGACCGGCGTATCGAATGATCTGGTGGAAGCAGCAAAGATTGATGGAGCGAATGCCATTCAGACTTTCTTCAAGGTTAAGCTTCCGCTTTGCATGCCATATATTACGCTCTGTCTGTTCTGGACTATCTCTCAGGCCTTCAAGATGTTCGATCTGAACTACTCCCTGACCAAGGGCGGCCCTTACGGTTCTACGACCTCTATGGCACTGAACATCTATAATGATGCCTTTGCCAATAATAAGTATGGTCTGGCAACTGCAGAATCTGTTGTATTCTTCATTATCATTATGTTGATTACTTCCGTACAGATGTACTTCTCGAGAAAGAAGGAGGCAGAACTCTTATGATGAAAAAAGATAAAGTGACCAGAGGTCTGCTCTTTGTTCTTGTACTTGCGATTGCGCTGGTATTCGTGTATCCCCTGTTTCTGATCGTGATGAACTCTGTGAAGCCTCTGTCTGAGATCCTGATGAAGCCCTTATCCTTGCCGGAGGCTGTGCAGGCGGCTGAGAACTATGCTGATGCGATCGAGGAGATCGATATCCTTCACGTGATGAAGAACACAGCCCTGCTGACTTTCTTCTCTGTCGCAGGCATCGTGATTCTGGCAACGATGACTTCCTATTGGACCTATCGATTCCCGACGAAGTTTGCAAAGCTCTTTGAGACTGTCGTGATCTTGTCCATGCTGATTCCCTTCGCATCTTTGATGCTGCCTCTGGTACAGGTCATGTCCTTCTTTGGATTGAGCAACACTCTGTCCGGTACGATCCTGGTCTACTGGGG
>R17__coassemble_943_pt1 | contig 10015 bp, 9 predicted proteins | sample R17__metabat2_low_PE_029 | metagenome-assembled genome bin R17
ATCCAGACTCATGGAGCCATCCAGATGGTCATGAAGTTCAATCTTGGGCATCATTCTGAAGTTCATCTTGCTCCTCCTATCCCGATTCTCGAATCTGCCTTCATTGTATCACATACGCTCTTCCGGAGTGCATTAATTATAGAAGAAACACCCACCTGCCCCCTTTGCATTTCTCCGAAGATTCGCTACAATAGAGCCTGGCGTAGATTTCGGCAAATGCTCATACGCTCATTCTCTATCTTCGGTTGAGGTTTCTTATGGAATTCCTGGTGATATCTATATTTGTTGTCTTTCTCCTGCTCTGCCTGATCCTCGATGTATCGATCCTCTGGGCTCTGGCAGCGGGATACCTGCTCTTCTTTCTCTATAGCATCCGGAAGGGGTTCTCTGCGAAGGAGACTCTGTCCCTCAGTATCGAGGGTGTGCTGACCGTGAAGAATATCCTGATCACCTTTCTGCTGATCGGCATGATGACCGCCCTGTGGCGGGCCGCCGGCACGATTCCCTCGATCGTCTGCTATGCCCTGACCCTGGTATCTCCCGGCATCTTTCTGCTCCTGACCTTCCTGCTCAACTGTCTGCTCTCCTTCCTGACCGGCACGTCCTTCGGCACATCGGCAACCATGGGCGTGGTCTGCATGACGATCGGACAGGCGATGGGACTGAGCCCCGTCTGGATGGGCGGCGCGATCCTCTCCGGCGCCTTCTTCGGCGACCGCTGTTCTCCCGTATCCACCAGCGCTCTGTTGGTGGCGGAACTGACCAGAACCGAGATCTGGGACAATATCTACCGTATGGTGAAGACTTCCCTGGTTCCCTTTGCGGCCACCTGCCTGATCTACCTTGGGGTTGGCTTCTTCCTGCCCCACACCGGCGGAGAGATTCTCGACGTGCGTGCGCTCTTTCGCACGGAGTTCGTCCTCGGTCTGATTCCCCTGATTCCGGCAGTGATCATGTTCGGTCTCTCCATCGCCCACGTGAATGTCAAGCCCACGATGCTGGCCAGCATCCTTGCGGCAGCAGCGATCTGTCTCTTCCTGCAGGACATCTCACCGGCAGAGATCCTGAGGATCATGGTCTTCGGCTATGAGCCCGCGAACCCGCAGCTGACAACCATGATCAGCGGCGGCGGTATCACCTCCATGATCCGCGTTGGTCTGATCGTCTGCATCTCCTCGTCCTACTCCGGCATCTTCAAGGCAACCGGATTGCTGGACCCGATGAAGGAGATCATCTCCCGCAGAGCTTCACGGGGAAGAGCATTTCCCATCATCCTGCTTACTTCCATCGTGACTTCCGTGGTTGCCTGCAATCAGACCCTGGCCACCATTCTGACGAAGCAGCTCTGCGATACCGCGCAGCCTGACCTGCAGCAGCTTGCCGTCGACATGGAGAACAGCGTCATCATCATCTCGCCGCTGATTCCCTGGTGCATCGCCGGTGCTGTCCCGCTCGCCACGGTCGGTGCACCGCAGATTGCTCTGCTTGCTTCCTGCTATCTCTATCTGGTTCCCCTGTGGAACCTGGTGAAGAAGTAAGGCGATTCCTCTCAGACAGTGACCGGCGCTATGGAATCCCTGCGGGATTCCGCGCTTGTCATCTTCCCGGGAATGTGCTAAGATAACTCTACAACTTCATATCATCTTCTCAGTATCCTTCGGGATTTCAAGGAAAACAGGTGAGAGTCCTGTACACCGCCAATGCTGTATTAGAAGAGTCCGCTCCATGATGTCACTGGGCACAGGCCCGGGAAGGCGGAGCCGGATGCAGACGCTTAAGTCAGAACACCAGCTGAGAAGAGAACCAACGGAACGTCGGAGTATGCATGATGCGAAAGTGCATATCTTTGGACGTTTTTATTTTTGCAATGCCATACAGCATCGCAACTTCATAGGAGGGCACTTTATGAACGCACTTTTCCACCTGCAAGAGAACCACACCACCGTCGGCACGGAAGTCCGCGCCGGTCTCACCACCTTCTTCGCGATGGCCTACATCATCTTCGTCAATCCGGTCTTCCTGTCTGTGACAGGTATGGATTCCGATGGTGCGATGATCGCTACCTGTCTGGGTGCTGCCATCGGAAGCATCCTCTGCGCACTCTTAAGCAACAAGCCCTTCGCCATGGCTTCCGGCATGGGCATGAATGCCTTCTTCGCCTACACCCTCTGCACAGGCTATGGCTACACCTGGCAGCAGGCGCTGGGACTGGTCTTCCTCGCAGGTCTTCTCTTCCTGCTTGCCGCCGCTGCTCTGGGTGACCGGGTGGCGACCCTGATTCCCGAGAATCTCAGGCATGCGATCACGGCCGGTATCGGTCTGCTGATTGCTCTGATCGGTCTGGTCGACGGCGGCCTGATCGACTTCTCAAGCGGGGTTCCCGCACTGGCAGATCTTCACAGCCCTACTGTTCTCGTGGCAGTCATCGGCCTGATCGTGACGATTGCCCTGACAGTGAAGGGAATCGGCGGAAGCCTGATCCTCGGCATGATCTTCACAGTGATCCTGAGCCTGGCTCTGGGACAGACAGCGCTTCCGGACACAGCTGTTATGGCGCCCACAGCTCTGTCGAAGGTCTTCCTCAAGCTCAGCTTCACCGGTCTTCTTCCGGCAGGGGAAGGTCTCCGAGGAGTAATCTCCCTGCTGGCTCTGATTCTCACCATGACGATCGTCGACATGTTCGATACCGTAGGCTACCTGGTAGGCACCGCCTCCCGGGCAGATCTGATGGATGAAGATGGTCATATGCATGGCATGAAGCGCGTGATGCTTGCCGATGCCGGTGCCACCGTTCTGGGCGCTCTCTGCGGCACTTCCACTGTCACAGTCTATGCGGAATCGACCTCAGGCATCGTCGCCGGCGGGCGCACCGGACTTACCGCACTGACGACAGCCCTCTGCTTCCTGGCTGCCACCTTCCTCTCCCCCATCGCCGGCATGATGTCCGCTGCTGTCACTGCCCCTGCTCTCATCGTGGTCGGCATGTACCTGCTGATGGACATCCGCAGCATCCATCTCGATAGCATGACAGATGCCATTCCCGCCCTGCTCACGGTCATCGCCATCCCGATGACCTACTCGATCACCTCGGGCATCGGCATCGGCTTCCTGTCCTATGTTCTCTGCAGTCTGTGTGCAGGAAGAAGGAAGGAGCTGCAGGCCGGCAGTGTCGGACTCGCAGTCATCTTCCTGCTTTACTTCGTGATGTCGTAAGAAGCGAAGATGCCCCGGAATGCTGGTTCTGTTCCAGTCATTCCGGGGCATCCTGATCCATTCTATATCTGCAGTACTAATCAAAGAATCTCAGATCCATCTCCTTGCCGCATCCCGGGCACTTCTTCAGGCGGAACATGGAATTCATCGGAAGCCTTCTTCCACAATCCGGGCAGCGGAAGCAGAGACGTATCCACAGGACATCCAGCAGAATCCCCACGAAGGAGATTCCCATGAGAACTGTTGATATGCTCTCACAGCCGGGGATATCGTCCACAACGAAAACGGCAAGCAGCAAGAGCAGCACCATAGCAACAATGACAGCATAGTATATGAACTTTTTCTTCTTTAAGGACATGTTCGTCTCCTTTCTATACTTACGCCTGACGCTTCGGCGTCCCCTACTCGTAGGACATTCCCTTCAGTGCATTCACGATATAGTTCTCAAGTTCTCCGACGGTGGTCAGCTTCCCACAGTCTTCCTCGGGAATCTCGATGCAGAAGACTCCTTCGCAGGCACCGATGACGAACATGATGTCCCGGTCACTCATGAAGAGATCCCGCTTGAAGGCGGTCTTCTCCGTAATCTGCTCAGGGGTCACACCCTTCGTTACATTCATCATCAGGTCAATAATGATAGCTCTTGTATCCATACTTCTATCCTCAACTTTCTATCCTATACGTATTCCGTCTCGATCGTAAGCTCGATCTCACTTCCCGGATAACTCTGCCCCAGGTAAGAGACGAATTCTGTCCTCAGCGCTTCCCAGTCCGCAAGCTTGTAATCTACGATCAGGTCACAGTAGATCTTCTCCGTCTCAGGCTCGATGTAGACCGCATGGAAGCTCTTCACATGCTCCTGCTCCTTCACGAACTGAGCGATCGTGCGCCGCAGCTCACGTCCCCTCTCACTGTCATTGTCAACCGCATACATACCGAAGACCATGGTCACCTGATATTCATGCATGATCCGCAGCTGCAGATCATGAACATACTGATAGACCTCCCCGATCGTCTTGCTGTGGTCGATCTCGATATTGACCGAACCGGACCATGCACCGGGACCGTAATTGTGCAGCATCATATCCGCCGCATTGATGATGCCGGGCGTCCGGCGGATCTCCTTGTAGAGCTGCTTCGCAAGCTCCTCCTGCCCGGGTCTTCCCAACAGCTCATCGATAGTCTCCTTCAGAGTCCCGCCGGCACTCTTCAGAATGATCAATGAGAACAGCAGGCCCGCATAGGCATCCAGCGACACATGCCCGTACATATAGATCAGAGTCACCAGGATCGTCACGATAGAGAAGATCGAGTCGTTCCGGCTCTCCTCACCCACAGCCACGAGCGCTGCAGAATCCACCTTCTTCCCCGTGCGGATCGTGTAAATGCCCAGGATGAACTTGCCGGCTGCCGTGAAGGCTACGATACCGATCATCACAAGCGACACCGACATCTCCGAAGGATGAAGGATGCCATCCACAGAGGACTTGAGCATCTCCACACCCGTATAGAGGATCAGTGCGGCAATCACCAGGCTGGTCAGGTACTCAATGCGGCCGTAGCCGAAGGGATGCTTCTCATCCGGATTCTTCGCGGACAGCTTAGTGCCCACGAGGGCCAGCAGCGAAGATGCGGCATCGGCCGCATTGTTCATACCCTCTGAGACGATGGCGAGCGACGATGCCGCAAGACCGATCACGATCTTCACAGCGGCAAAAAAAAGGTTCACAGCGATGCCAAGGGCAGACGTGCGAACGATCAGGCTTTGACGAGATTTACTATTCATAAGAGCCCTCCTTTCTAAGGCAAGGATCCATAGGTACCTCCTCAGGCAGCTTCCATTATATCACAGGAAAGGGCGAAACAGAAGCGGATGTTCCGGGGATTCCCGCTTACGTTTTACCGAATTAACGCATCAATTCCCCTTGACATTTCCGGCTAAACTGAATATTATTAGAGTCAAATGAAATATACCTTTAAACCGTTGAGGAAGAGTAGTAGCCTGTTGGTTAACCTTCAGCGAGTCCCGGATGGTGTGAGCGGGATGGAGCGCGGCAGTGTGAATGGACTTTCGAGGGCGGTGTCGATGGATGTGAGGGCATCCGGTAGACATCGACGGGATCCCACCCGTTATCCATCGGGCGTACGTGATGGCGTATGAAGCGAGTGGACGCTCAGGCGTCAATTTGGGTGGTATCGCAGGATTTGATCTCCTGTCCCTTAGTTAGGGACGGGAGTTTTTTTATTTACATCTGCCATCCACAATTCAGGAGGAATATTATGAAGAAGATGAACATGAAGAGATTCGCAGCCGTGATCATGGCCCTTGCCCTGGGCGCAAGCCTTACCGCATGCGGCGGAAGCAGTGCATCCACTGCCACGACAGCTGCCGAGACCGAAGCCGCAGAGGCTGAAGAAACCGAAGCTGCGGAGGCTGCTGAGACTGCCGAGGGTACTGTCTACAAGGTTGGCATCTGCAACTACGTAGACGATGCTTCTCTGAACCAGATCGTTGAGAATATCCAGAACCGCCTGGCAGAGGCCGGCGAGGAACTGGGTGTGACCTTCGAGGTTTCCTATGATAACTGTAATGCCGATGCTGCTGTCATGAGCCAGATCATCTCCAACTTCCAGGCCGATGAGGTGGACCTGATGGTCGGTGTAGCTACCCCCGTAGCTATGGCGATGCAGGCAGCAACCGAAGATACCGAGACTCCCGTTGTCTTCTCCGCAGTATCCGACCCCGAGGGCGCTGAGCTGGTTGCCTCCAATGAGGCTCCCGGTGCCAACATCACCGGTACTTCCGACTATCTGGACACCACCGCTGTGATGAACCTGATCTTCGCAGCGAACCCCGAAGCAGATAAGATCGGCCTGCTCTACGATCAGGGTCAGGACTCCTCCGCAGCTCCCATCGAAGCAGCTAAGGCTTATCTGGACGAGAAGGGAATCGAGTATGTAGAGCGCACCGGAACCACCACCTCCGAAGTACAGCTGGCTGTAGATGCCCTGGTACAGGAAGGCGTAGATGCCATCTTCACCCCTACTGACAACACCATCATGACCGCAGAGCTCTCCATCTATGAGACCATGGCTGAGGCAGGCATCCCTCACTACACCGGCGCTGATTCCTTCGCACTGAACGGTGCCTTCGTCGGTTACGGCGTAGACTATGCAAACCTGGGCGTGGAGACCGCCAACATGATCGTTGACATCCTGGTCAATGGCGCTGATCCCGCAACTACCCCCGTTATGACCTTCGACAATGGTACCGCTACCGTCAACACCGAGACCTGCGATATCATCGGCTATGATATCGACGCAATCGAGGCTGCCTTCGCTCCCCTCTGCACTCAGGTGAATGAGATCACCACTGCTGAGAGCTTCGACGAAGTCGCAGAGTAATTTCTCGCAGCGCGGTCTGACCTATATACCCATGATGGAGACGAATCCCGAGACTGGTTCGGGGTCCGTCTCCATGCGGACTTTCTTATACCGGAGGTTTCTATGTCACTTACAGCAATTCTTAGTTTGGGTTCCACCGCTCTGGAGCTGGGTCTGACCTGCTCCCTGACAGTCCTGGCCCTCTTCCTCAGCTACTCCATGCTGAATGTGTGTGATCTGTCGACCGACGGATGCTTCACACTCGGTGCCGCCGTCGGCGCAGTCGTTGCGATTGCCGGCCACCCCTTCCTCTCGATTCCGGCTGCCATGGGCGCAGGCATCCTGTCCGGCTTCGTGACTGCCATCCTGCAGACGAAGATGGGCATCGACAGCCTGCTTGCCGGTATCATCGTCAACACCGGTCTCTATTCCGTGAATATCTGGGTGATGGGCGGCTCGTCCCTCCTGAATATGAATAAGACCGACACGGTCTTCACGATGATGAAGGGACTGCTGGAAGGCACCCCGCTCAAGGGCTACCAGAATGTGATCGTAGCCCTGATTGCTGTGATTCTTGTCATCGCCTTTCTGGTGGCATTCCTGAATACCCGCCTGGGTCTTGCCATCCGCGCGACCGGCAACAATCCTGACATGGTGAAGTCCTCTTCTATCGATCCTGCCTTCACGACCATCGTAGGCCTCTGTGTAGCCAACTCCTTCACCGGCCTGTCCGGCTGTCTGCTTGCGCAGGCGCAGAAGTCTGTGGATATCAATATCGGTACCGGTATGGTGACCATCGCTCTGGCATCCCTGCTGATCGGCGGCACAGTCCTGGGCCGCGGGGGCATCATGAGCCGTGCCATCGGCGTGGTGCTCGGCTCCTTCATCTTCCGCCTGGTCTACACGATTGCCCTGCGATTCAATATGCCGGCCTTCATGCTGAAGCTGGTATCCTCTGTCATCGTCATTCTCGCCATCGCGGTTCCTTATCTGAAGACCCAGTGGCCGAATGTGAAGAGACGCATGACTTACAGAAAGGGGGGACACTAAGATGCTGAAGATCAACAATATCTCGAAGACGTTCAATCCGGGCACGGTCAATGAGAAGACCGCCATCTCCGGTCTGTCCCTGCATCTGGCCCCCGGCGACTTCGCCACGATCATCGGCTCCAACGGTGCCGGCAAGTCCACCATGTTCAACGCCATCTGCGGCGACTTCATGACGGACAGCGGTTCCATCCTGCTGGACGGACAGGATATCACCTTCATGCCCCAGCATATAAGAGCCCGCCAGATCGGACGCCTCTATCAGGACCCCATGCGAGGCAGCGCCCCCGGCATGACCATCCTCGAGAACCTGGCTCTGGCCGCCGGCTCCGGCGGATGGCTCTCCCACATCTCCCGTGCCGATAAGGCAAGATTCCGCGAGGAACTGGCCCGCCTGGAGATCGGTCTCGAAGACCGCATGACCCAGCCGGTCGGTCTGCTCTCCGGCGGACAGCGCCAGGCACTGACCCTGCTGATGGCCACCATGAACCCGCCCAAGCTGCTGCTCCTCGATGAGCATACCGCCGCCCTCGACCCCGCTACGGCTGAGAAGGTTCTGCGTCTGACCCGCGAGATCGTGGAAGAGCACCACATCACGACCCTCATGGTCACCCACAACATGCAGAATGCCCTCGACCTCGGCAACCGCACCCTGATGATGGACAGCGGACGCATCGTCCTCGACATTCAGGGTAAGGAGCGGGAGAACCTGACCGTAGCCGACCTGCTCACCAGGTTCCGGGAAGGCGCAGGCAAGGTCCTCGACAACGACAGGATCCTGCTGTCGTAGCACCCTTCCGTCGGTTCGTTCGGGAACGTTTAACGAGATGGCTCGAAATCGCAAACAGACGACATAAATACAGACAAAAGAAAAGTGACAGAGCATTTCCCGGCGAAGAGAAATGCTCTGTCACTATTTTATACCACTCTTTTCTTCATCCATCTTCCGCGCTTCCAGTAGATACTGTAGATGATTGCGCGGCAGAGCCAGTCGATGTCCATGGCAGTCCATACGCTGAGGGCGCCGAGCCCTGTGATCCGGCTCAGGATCCAGGCAAGCCCGACACGGAAGATCCACATGGAAGCGATGGAGATGACCATAGCGAATGTCGCATCGCCGGAGGCACGCATCGCTGTCGGCGTCATGAAGGCCTGTCCCCACACGAAGACAGATCCCACAGCGTGGATGATCACCATCCAGCGGGCGATGGCTGCGGCCTCTGCTGAAAGATGGAAGATCGGAAGGATCAGCGGCAGACTCAGAATGATGATCAGCCCCCAAATCGTAATCGCGATTCGGGTAATATCGAGCAGCAGACGATTGTAGAACTTCGCCTGTTCATACTCCTCTGCCCCGACGCAGCGGGCGATGACCGTCATTGTGGTCTGATTGATGCCCCAGCCCGGCACGGAGATAATATTGGTCAGGATAACGGCGATAGCATTCGCAGCGATGGCCTGTGTTCCGAATCCTGTGATGATGCTCAGCGTGATCAGCTTGCCAAGCTGGAAGATTCCATTCTCTACGCCATTGGGCAGGCCGACCCGCAGAATCTTGCCGATCAGGTCACCCCGCAGACGAAAGCCCTGTCCGGGACGCAGATGCAGCGGCCGCCTCTGATCAAGCAGCAGCACGAATGCCATGAGGGCCGCTGCCCATCGGGAGACCAGCGTCGGCCACGCAACACCTGCCGTACCCATGTGGAAGACAAAGATCAGCAGGGCATTGCCGATCACATTGATCAGATTCATCATGAGCGACAGGTACATGGTAATTCTGGCCTCGCCCATCGCGCGGAAGGAAGCAAGCTCAGCTTCATAGAGCGCCATCGCCGGAATCGAGAAGACCGTGATGCCCAGATAGATCTGAACTTCCGTATTCACCTCGTCCGTGATGCTGCCGAAGACCAGCGTGATGATCGAGCGGCGCGCAAGAAAGAGCAGGATCATCGCAAGCGCTGAGACCGTACCGGCCAACATCAGAAGCTGCTCGGTGCTGTCGCAGGCCTGCTTCGCATCACGGTTTCCCAGGTACTGCCCCGCCACTACAGCACCGCCGGTACCGAAGGCCATGAAGACGAAGACCACGACCTGGATCAGATTATCAACCAGCGATACACCGGAGACGGCATGTTCTCCAACCGTGGACACCATCGCAGTATCCAGCATACCCACAAGCAGGGACATGACGAAACCTGCAATGAAGGGAAGAATCAGATGAATCAGGTCGCGGCTGTTAAAGAGCGGCTCAGCCGCCGGATTCCTGAACCGATTCCGTAAACTATTCATACTCTGCTATACCTCCTCCAGAGTCGTCAGAACTATCCCCTCTTCAATCACATAACCACAGGAATCGCACTTTTCTGCTGCC
>R17__coassemble_953_pt1 | contig 9943 bp, 2 predicted proteins | sample R17__metabat2_low_PE_029 | metagenome-assembled genome bin R17
GTCTATCCCTTCTGCTCTGATTTGCCGGTTTGGGATAGGATTGGCCTATCCCTTTTGCTCTGATTTGTCGGTTTGGGATAGGATCGGCCTATCCCTTCTGCTCTGATTTGCCGATTTGGGATAGGATCGAACTATCCCTTTTGCTCTGATTTGCCGATTTGGGATAGGATCGAACTATCCCTTCTGCTCTGATTTGCCGATTTGGGATAGAATCAGCCTATCCCTTCTGCTCTGATTTGCCGGTTTGGGATAGGATCGGCCTATCCCTTCTGCTCTGATTTGCCGGTTTGGGATAGGATTGGCCTATCCCTTCTGCTCTGATTTGCCGGTTTGGGATAGAATCAGCCTATCCCTTTTGCTCTGCTTCGACTGTTTGGGATAGGATCAGCATAAACAATCTCATATGGGTAATTTACCTCCAAGACTCTTTATAAATATTGAGTTTTCACCTGTCTTTTCTTTATAACCAAACTATGGCCAAGAAGATGAAAATCAAATTTCCGCCATAGTAATAGACCAGCACATTATGGCGCTGACAGATGATAACTATCTTCCGCCATAGTAATCAACCGGCATACTATGGCACATTAAAAGCAAGTTAAGTTTCCACCATAGTCGCCTGCAGAAATATTATGGCGGATGAAACATGAAGCATTCTTTCACCATAATAAGAAGCGGGAACACTATGGCGCTGGATGCCGAAAACGATCTTCCGCCATAGTAATAGACCAGCACATTATGGCGCTGACAGATGATAACTATCTTCCGCCATAGTAATCAACCGGCACACTATGGCGCGGATAAAGCAAGTTAAGCTTCCACCATAGCCGCCTGCAGAAATATTATGGCGGATGAAACGTGAAGCAATCTCGCGCCATAGTGATCGCCTGGAACATTATGGTGCTTGAAAGCCTTATCTCACAAAAAATGGGATGTGAAGAATGTTAACCCATTCTTCACATCCCTTTGCATTCTAGCTCTGGCTGAACTTGAGAAATTCAATATTAATCAGCAGCTGGCTGATATAATTCTTGATATAAGTCTTGTCTTCAATGACCGTACCGTTATCGTAATCCCACACTTCCTTGTAGAAGCGGTTGTAGAGGGACATCAGCTCCGGGCGGTTAACCAGGAAGAGACGGCTCTCCTCCAGGTTGGGGTTGTATACCTTGAGATAGGTATGAGTGTCGGAAGACAACAAGGTGGGGATCGGCAGGAAGTCTACCTGTTCCGGAAGCAGACCATGAATCAGACGCATATCCATGCGGCTGTTCTCCAGCAGATCCATCAGATACTCCAACACAGTACGGCGCTGTTCGTAGTCAAGCACTCTCTTATGTCCGATGACATCAATAAATCCCTTTAACGTGAATTCCAGCAGCGCGTTCTCATGAATCATGATCTGAATGGGATTGGATCTTCTCACGCCGCTCAGGAACCTGCTGATACTGCGCAGCATCTCAATATCCAGGCGGCCTTCCAGATCCGTTGCCTGATTCAACAGTTCATCGAGAATCTCCTCCGGCAGCAGATATTCAGAGATCTGACCGATCATCCAACGCTGCCCGGGGGACAGAATCATATGCAGATATTCCTTATTGCTGAACATATCGATCAGATCCTTGCGCAGGAAGCAGAGATTGTCCTTCGTACAGATCTCACGAGCCACTCGGTAGAGATCCGTTGTATAGCGCTCACCTTCGCACATCACCACAGAGATGGCTCGGTCTGATCCGTGCAGCATACCGGAGATCGCGAACTCGTCTCTGACTGCAAAGATAGCCTTGCCGCTTGCGAAATCACTGCTGTAGATATTGGCCGTGATATGCGCCATCTTGATCATCATATTGGTCACCAGCATGACGCGCTCGATGACAGAACCCTTCGCCTCCTCGTGAAGGTCGATGACCAAGTTGTAGCGCACATTAGGATACTCACGCAGGCTCTCCTTATTCTCCAGACGCAGGTTCGTGAACTCCAGCTGATACTCCTTGCTGAGAGACATCAGGTCAACTGCTGCAACGATACGCAGGTTGGATACCCGGCGCAGGATCGGATGCTTCATGCGGCGCAGGAAGTCAGCAATGGACATCTCCGGGAACATAACAAGCTCAGGGGCTACATCATCGCCGGTCAGCTGACTAATGCTGACTACATAGTTATACTCAATTACCAGCTGATCATAGATAGCTGCACTCAGCTCGTCCATACTCCTCAACTGATAGTTACCTGCAATCTTCTTCAGCCCCTCTTCGCTGCCGTTCTCACGGATACATTCGCCGATGCCGCGCAGCACCTCATCGATTCCCTTCTCACCGGGAATCATGCGTCCATTCAGCCACTTAGAGATGTAGGAGGTATCATAGTTCAGATACTTCGCAAGGACGTATTGCTTGATGTCTGCGGTGTTAAGCAGCTGCTCCAGGAGCATGCTGAATCTGTTCTTTGTTGTTGCCATAATTACTTCCTCTTCTCCCCTGAAGGGGCTTACACTTCTTTCAGGTCCGTTGTCTGCCGGACCTATCTGTCGGGTACATTATATCATATGATCAACGACTCGGGATTTCTTCCGGTCAGAGTTTGGACCTCCCGGATATTCCATATACTTTTGCCCAAAATGCTCAGCAAAGCTGAAGCTTCTTATCCCTGTGAGCACCGGGACATGCTCATACAATCCAGCAGTAAGCAGCTTCGTGAAACAAACACGATTGCCGCTTAAGGACTATTACACACTTATACAGCATGAGCACATCCAAATAATCACAATAGAGATGCAAGCGCTTTGGTGAAAAAGAGGGAGGATTGCTCCTCCCTCTTCTATTCCTAGAGCTTAAGGAATCTTATTACTTCTTCTTCCACTGTGCATACAGAACGATCTTGTCCTTGTTGCCGGTGGTGATATTCTTCACAGACTTCTTGTTGCTGTAGGTTACATAAGTATACTTCTTGCTCTTGATGGTGGATGCGGTAGCCCATACCTGCTTACCGGCCTTGGTCTTCGCCAGCCACTTCTTCGTAGTCTTGTTGTATACTCTCCAGTTAACGAACTTGTAGTTGGTTCTGGTGAATGCATTTGCAGTCAGCTTGGTGGACTTACCATAGGTAAGAGTCAGAGTCTTCATGCTTCCCTTACCACCGTTCTTATTGAAAGCTACAGTGTAGGTGTTCGCCTGCCACTGAGCAGTCAGACTGATGGTATCACCATTCACGGTAGTCAGGTTCTTCGCCTTGTACTTGCTCTTCAGCAGAGTGTAAGAAGCGATATCAGCCTTAGGGAACCAACCGGTCTCACCCGTAGACTTGCTTACACCGTAGTAAGTCTTATCAGAAGATCTGTAAGCCTTCCAGCCCTTGAAGTTGTAGCCGGTTCTGGTGAATGCATTCTTGGTTGTCGTCTTAGCCTTATCGTAGGTCAGGGTCAGAGCGGTCATGCTGCCCTTTCCGGAGGTGCCGGCCTTGAACTTCACGGTGTAGGTATTGTTCTGCCAATCAGTGGTCAGAGTCAGAGACTTCTGATGAACACCATCTGCCAGAGCATAGTCATCAGCAGTACCTACAACAGCAGTGATATCTGCCTGATCTGCGTAAGCATTGCCATCATCACCAGCCCATGCATCCTGATGGTAACCGGTCTTCTCGTACATCAGAGGCTGCAGGCTGTAGGATTCAGCACTATCGGTTCTGATGAACTCGGTGGTCTCTTCCTCGCCGTCTACGTAAGTTACATTCAGACCAACGGGGATTCTCTGAGTCTCCTGAGAGCAAAGGTCACAGGTCTCAACATCATCGTAGCCTTCGATAGCTTCGCCCATAACATCGGTAGATACACGATTCCAGGACTTGTTCTGGTGATCCTTAGTAGCGTTAACCAGTACAGTCATGGACAATGCAGGATACTTCTCATCAGTGTCAGCCTCGAAGGTAGCACCGTATACACGCTGACCATCCTTACACTCATACTGAGAATCCTGATCCTCACAGTATACAGTACCGGAAGTAGTCTCAGTATTCAGAACTGCACCACAGGTTGCACAGATGGTGGTTCTGGTAGCAGTAGGTGCATAAGTTACACCATTGTCAACATTGGTAACAACCTGACCGTCATCCCAGGTAGGATCCATCACATATGCGGTATGTCCCGTAGGATCAGAGCTGTTCACGGTCTTGGTGTAAGTCTTCGTCTCCAGATCGGTCTCATCCTCACCGAACTTGCCGGTAGGAACCGTCAGAGTTGCATAGTAAGAGCTGGTTCCGTACGTAGTACAGGTAGCATCCGTAGCCAGGCTGGTGTCCTCGTATACATTCAGAACACGCTTCTCTACCTTACCACAGTCAGAGCAGGTCAGGTGAGCAAGGCAAGAGCTAGCGTCATCAGCCCATACACCCTCGATAGACCAGGTATGGCCGGTAGGATCGGATACAGTGAGTTCTTCGTTAGGAACAACGATACCAAGAGTGATGGTCTCCGTGTTGCTATCAGTTGCGTTAAGGGTTGCAGAGTTCTCGTTACCTTCAACAGGTTCAGTGCTATCCTCGCCGGTACCCTGATCATCGCCGGTACCCTGATCATCGCCGGTACCCTGATCATCACCCTCATCGGGAGTGGTTGTCTCTTCAAGCTTAGCCAGAGTGATAACCTTGGTATCTCTAATAGTAGCACCGTTCAGCTCAACCTCTGCAGTATAGGTAACAGAACCCTCTGCCTCAGTGGTTGCAGGTACAGTCTCTACAGCGAGATCACTATCCGTTGCAGACAGAACACCGTCATCATCTGCGGTACACTTTACAGTTGCGGTTGCGGAGGTATAACCGGTAACATTGCCGTCCTCGTCCTTAGTTTCTTCCCAAGTCCATTCAGGATTACCATAGGTATGAGTGTGGTCAAGCTTAGCAATGGTTACATCCTTTACATCATTGTAAGTTTTTCCACCGAACGTTACAGTTGCAGTGTAAGTAGCCGTACCGTCAGCTTCTTCCGTTGCGGGGGTCACAACTTCATACACAGGCGCAGAATCCGTAACCGTCTGGGTATCATCATTTGCTGTGCAGGTGAAGCTTGCCGTTGCAGTATATCCGGTGAGGTTATTGTCATCATCGTATACACCTGCCCAATTCCATGTAGGATCGCCATAGGTGTGCTCATGGCTTCCTACTACAGTTGCCTTAGTTGCAGTTACGCTGCCGCTTACGGTGTTGTAGGTGGTGGAGGACTGCTCACAGGTGGTAGTTCCGAGGGTAGATCCCTTAACCACATCGTTAGCAACAGCAACTGCGTTGGATACGGTTACGGTCTCGTAGTCCTCATCGTCATCGCTTTCCTTCGTGTTATAGCTTGCAGCTTCCATAGCTTCTTCTACGGTCTTGCCGCAAACCTGACAGGTCAGGTTGTCAAGGTTCATGGTTGCTTCGCCGTTGGACCAGGTCCATGCTGCCTTGTAATCAGCGGACTCATCTACGTCCTCAGTGCTCTCATCATCATCAACAGCGGAGGTGCTGCCGAAGATGTGCTGTCCTGCTTCCAGAGTAGTCTGGGAGTTGCTCTTCTCTACACTGTAGTAGAAGCCTTCAGAGGTGTAACCCTCTGCTACATACTTGATGGTCAGGCCGGTGTCGCAGGTGCCGCTTACTACAACGGGCTTAGCTACACAAGCTACGGGTTCGTCCAGAGTGATATTGGCAACAGCTTCCTTCTCCTGAGAGTAGTCGAAGCCGTCGTTGATATCACTGGTGCTGCCGGAGATCTTGGTGAAGGTATATACATTGCCGTCCCACTTGCCGTCAGCGATGGTGTAGATGGTGTTGTTGAAAGTATTACCACTCTCATCTACACCATTAACCTTACCTTCGATATCCTCATTGTAATCATAGTCACCGTAAGCGGACATATCGATGTCTTCCATCATGGAAGAATACTGGCTCATCTGAGACATAGAATCTGCTTCTTCTTCCTCAGTGGTGTAGGAAGCAGTTACATGATCGCCGCAGTTTACGCATACCCAGGATGCACCGTAACCGTAGTTCTCGTTGTCATCCTTGGTGTAGTAGGTCTGGCGGTACAGGATGTACTTGTGATTGCAGGTGGGTGCGGTATAAGTTACGCTGCCGCTCAGGTCGGATACATCCAGATACTGCTTGAAGATAGCGGAGAACATGAACTCATCGTTATCATTCTCAGCAGTCTCCTCGCTATCATAGCTATCCATCATGGAAGAGTAGGAACTATCGTCGTCACTGCTGCTGTAGCTGGAGTAGCTCTGCTGATAATCGGACTCCTTCCAAGCGTAGCCGTAGTTGGTGCTGTCTACCATGGACTCTCTGCCGGAAATCCAGGAGTAGTTGGAGGACATAGATACATGAACAGTTCCGTCAGCGTCGATCAGCAGACCGCACAGAGGAGCATTGTATACAGAGTAGTCAGTAGCGCTGTCGGAGATGGTGAATGCCTCACCGCCGAGCTTTACGGACTTATCCTTGGTTGCATAAGTGGTTCCATCGTATACCTTTGCACACTTCACAGTACCGGTGCTCAGGTCATAAGTGAAGATCGCGTTCGCTACGTTGAAGTAGATCACGCCATTGTAGAGATCTGCGGACAGAGCTGCGGAAGGATAAATCTCCTGCATCTCAGTGAATGCTGCAAATGCTGCCGTCAGGGTATCATTCTTCGCATACTTGCCCGTGCTGGGATTGTAGACAACCGCACAGGTCTCATCCTCTCCCAGATTGATCTTGCTCTCGAACTCAGCATAGGAGTCGAAGTTCTCATCTGCCTCAGGAGCATAGTTCAGGAAGATCAGGTACTTGAACTGGGTATCTGCACCGTAGGTGTCATTGCCGTTCGCATCCTGCTCAGCATCCTTCACCAGGTCATTATTGGTGATGGTATGCTGTACAACACCATAGTTGGATACACCCATCTCAGACATGATATTCATCATGTTCGTCATGGAAGACATATCCATGTTGTTGGTATCCATATCGCCCATGGCGGTATACATACCCAGCATGTTGTAGGAGTCGTACATGTAGTAGAAGTTCGTTCCATCGGAAGAAGAATCGGATACGGAACGATTGAACCATGAAGACTCATAACGGGTATCCTGAGACTGGCTTACATAAGTCTCGGTCAGCGAAGAAAAGTTGCCGTCGAACATGTCTCTCATGGTATAGTCGGAGATCAGGAAGTAGAGGTGGTTCATGGAACCGTCTGCGGGAACCTGATCACGGATCATAACCTCTGCATATACATCACTGTAGCAGCAGTCGATGTAGTACCAGTTATCATCGATCTTAACTGCATTCCAGTAGTGCTCGGAGGAGAAGTTGGGCTGTACATCACCGAACATGGTTACTTCAGCATCGAATACGATACGGATATGATCAGCGGTGTAACCCTTGTTGATATCCAGCTTGCCATCGGTATAGTAGAGGGCATCGGTATCAGTAATCCAGGAGCTTGCATTGGTGTAGTCGCCATCGGTGGTGTAGTAGTCAGCATCCAGACACTGAATCAGGAATGCCAGAGCGCCGGTGTAGCCAAGGCATACGGACTTCTTCTGAGTCAGAGCACCGATCAGGGAGCCTTCCCAGTAGGAGAATACACCTGCTACCAGACCGGAAGCCGCCTGGTCAGCGTACATAGCAACAACCTGGTTCGCAGTAGCGCCGCCGAAGGAATCCATCTCCATGTTCATAGCCATATCTACCAGGTAGTCCCAGCTCATATACTGAACATTGCCATCGGAATCGGTTACAGGATTGCCGTTGTCGTCGGTCACGGGCATCAGAGAGTAGCTGCCATCCTCACCGGCAACGGGAGCGCCGGTCTCGTCCATCAGCGGGATACCGCCAACTGCGTCACACAGTGCCATGAACTGATCTGCAGCCTCGGTAGCCTTCTCGTCTGCATAGTCCTCACCAACATAGTAGTTGATGTAGTTCCAGTACACATCGTCATAGTAGTCCTGTCTGGTGTCATCCTTGATAGCAGGCAGGAACTGATCGTAGAAGGTCTGTGCGATGGAATCCGTATAGAAGTTATACAGAGTATAGTATGCAGTCTCATACTGTTCCTGGCTTACGCCGGTCACCTTCTCAGTCTGCACGCCATTGTCACCCAGAACAGGGTTGGTGTAGTATGCGGGCTCCTCAGCATCCATGGAAGCTGCAGTACCCTTGTTCATGATGAATGCCATATCCATGACATCGATCTGAGATACATACTCATTCAGAACGAAGAGCTTCTGTGCTCTGGTCTGGCAGTCGGAGGACTCCACCAGTGCCATAGCCTCGTCACGGCTGGCTTCCATAGCTTCACGCATGAAACCACCATTAGTTACCTCGCCGCCCTGCAGATAGTCGGGGGTGTTGGCAGCTCCGAAGTAGTCGCCGTAGTAGAAGTTCAGAACCAGACCTACCAGATCATCGTAGGAGTAGTTGCCGCTTCTTACATCATCAACAGTCAGGCCGGCCAGGATCAGCATCTCGCCGAGGATACCCAGGCTGTCATCATCATCATTGTACTCCAGATAAAAGGGAGTCTGAACACCGAGAACATCGGCGTTCTGCTGTCTCTGCATCAGATATACCTGATACATGTTCAGAATGGTCTCGATCTGATCATCAGTCAGAGCCACCTTAGACTCGGTAGTAGTTCCGTCATCGTTGACGGTCGTGGAGGTCACGATCATATCTTCCAGCTCTGCACGAACAGCCTGGATCTCATGATCCTCCTCATCTACGGTAACGTCGGCTTCCTCAAGCAGAGCCTCTGCCATTACCGTATTCGCATCCAGCTCGAAGGCAATGTCATCGCTCAGTACGACCAGGTTGTCATCGGTCTCCTCTACAGTCTCTTCCACTGCAGCAGGAGCGGTCTCAACCTCGGCAGTCGTCTGTGCTGCAGCGAATGCCTGAGAAGGAAGCATGCCGAGAATCATTGCAACACTGAGGAACCAGGCTGCAGCGCGTCTCATCTTCTTCATAGTTTCTCCTTTCATGTTCGGAATCTGCGGAATCGGCAACATGACGGGACACCCTTCGTTGCCGGGTGTCTCTTCCCCAGTCACGAATTCCCGCGATCCCTTGTACAACTTGTTACGGCCGGTGCAATACAATAGAGTTGCTTGCGAACCCGGACAGATAAGCGAATCATACATCTCAAATTGAATCATGTCAATTCTTTTTGATATCTTTTGATACTATTTGTTGCAAATTGTATCACGATATCCCGCTCATCTGATTACATGGTTCACGCTTGAATGCAGCTGCGATTGCGCCCGGCACCATTCACATCCTGCAAAAGCCGACGGTTGGCTCTCCCCCCTCGCCCTTTTCGCTCGCCATAAGTCAAAAAAAGAAGGAGCTGTACCCGGGAAAACAACTTAAGCCGACAATTGATGTCTTCCCTTCGGGGATTGCCCAGTCATTATGATAATGCACGAGGATGCCCTTTTATTTCAAGTGATTATCATATTTTTCAATTTTTTCCATATTTTTTATTCTTGATTCCTGCGTTTTCCTTGCTGATTCCCGGTAAGTCTCCGTTCTCGTAAGTATGACTATCTGTCTGACAGACTTAGCAGCTATGCAGGAAGCTGTTTCTCCTCCTGCTTGGTTCTGTGATAAATCGCCTATCCCCCAGCAAGCCGTCAGACAACCTTGACCGTTAAATATCGCTTCGTACCCTAAAGGGCGAACCGATTTGCTCCTCGCAGTTAGCTTCCCATGCTGTACTTTACTCCTGCCCGGCTCCGGATCTTCGTATTCCGTGGGTTCCCGGTCTACGTTCCCACTTCGTTCAGAATCGAGCAAGGGGCGGCTTTGCCCCTCCTACTCGACCCGCAAGCGGAAATTCCGCACTTTGTGCCCCATGTCCTTACGCCCGGCGGATGTGAGGCGGGGGGGGGGGGGGAAGGCCGGGGGGGGACGGGGGTTGGGCGGG
>R17__coassemble_957_pt1 | contig 9904 bp, 5 predicted proteins | sample R17__metabat2_low_PE_029 | metagenome-assembled genome bin R17
GGCCCTCACCATGAGAAGCGGGGTTGGTATATACGCCGCCCAGTTCTGCAAGCTGAAGCCAGCGGGACTTGTTGGTCACTACCTTCACATAGTTAATGCGGGAGATATGACGACCAATGGTGTTGTAAGTCAGGGTAGGTGCATCGGAAGCCTGAGGAACAATCTTGCCGTTCGGTACCAGACCCAGCTTGATCAGTGCCTGGAAGCCATTACAGATACCCAGAGCCAGACCATCGCGCTCGTTCAGCAGCTTCTCCACTGCTTCCTTAATCTTCGCATTGCGGAATGCCGTTGCGAAGAACTTCGCAGAACCATCGGGCTCGTCACCTGCGGAGAATCCGCCGGGGAACATGATGATCTGTGCCTGCTCGATCTCCTTAACGAAGGCATCTACGGAGTAGCGAATATCATCAGCCGTCAGGTTTCTCATGATCTGTACGGATACATCAGCGCCTGCCGCCTGCATAGCCTTCATGGAATCGATCTCACAGTTGGTTCCGGGCATAGCAGGGATGAATACACGAGGCTTCGCAATCTTATTCTTGCAGATATAGATCTCCTTCGTATCAAACAGAGGACTCTCCACGGCATCCTTCTGCTCTCCCACATGGGTAGGATATACCTTCTCCAGAGGAGCGGACCAGGTCTTGATTGCTTCCTCGATATCGATCTTCGCCTGACCGTAAGCCAGAACGGCTTCCTCGGTAACTTCACCAATCACCTTGCCGGATGCCATCAGAGCATCTACCTGATCAGCAGGAACTTCAGCTACGATATTACCCCAGCCTGCTGCGAAGAAGTCTGCGGTGGAAGTGCAGTGAGGGCAGATCTTCACGCCAAGCTTGTTGCCGAATGCCATCTTGCCCAGTGCCTCAGCCAGACCGAAGCGTTCCAGTGCATAGGCAGATACGATACGTCCTGCACTGATATCTTCGAAGATCTTGCCGTACAAATCCATGATTTGCTCGTAGTTTGGCATACGCTTCTCATCCATATCGATCTTGAACAGAACCAGCTTATTGCCGGGATTCTTCAGCTCCGTAGAGATGATGGTCTTATGGGAAGCTACATCCACTGCGAAGGAGATCAGAGTCGGAGGAACATCGATCTCATTGAAGCTTCCGGACATGGAATCCTTACCGCCGATAGATGCCAGACCGAAGGCCAGCTGTGCCTTGTAGGCACCAAGCAGTGCTGCGAAGGGCTCGCCCCAACGCTCAGGATTCTTGCCAAGCTTGCGGAAGAACTCCTGGAAGGTAAAGTGGATATTCTTATAATTACCGCCGGCTGCTACGATCTTGGCAACCGAGGTGATCACTGCATACTGAGAACCATGGAAGGGGCTCCAGGAAGACAGATAGGGATCGAAGCCATAGGACATCATGGTAACGGTATCGGTGGTTCCCTTCAGAACGGGAAGCTTAGCTACCATCGCCTGGGTCTCGGACAGCTGATACTTACCACCATAAGGCATCAGAACGGAAGCTGCGCCGATGGTGGAGTCGAACTTCTCTACCAGACCCTTCTGAGAGCATACATTCAGATCGGACAGAACACCCATCCACTTCTCCTGTACCTGCTCTGCGGGAACCTCTTCCTGTACGAATACATCTCCCTCGGAGGAAGGAACAACGACCTTCAGATCAGTCTCCTGACGAGCACCGTTGGTATCCAGGAATGCGCGGCTGATATTCACGATGTTCTGGCATCTCCAGTCCATCACCAGTCTGGGTTCTTCCATGACCTCTGCTACAACAACGGCTTCCAGATTCTCCTCACGGATGTACTGCTTCAGTTCCTTCAGATCCTTAGGATCGATAACAACAGCCATACGCTCCTGAGACTCAGAGATTGCGATCTCGGTTCCATCCAGACCGGCATACTTCTTGGGAACCATGCTCAGGTCGATATGCAGACCGGGAGCCAGCTCACCGATTGCTACAGATACACCACCCGCACCGAAGTCATTACACTTACGGATCAGACGGGTAACCTCAGGGCGGCGGAACAGTCTCTGAATCTTACGCTCGGTAGGAGCATTACCCTTCTGAACCTCAGCACCGCAGGTCGTCAGGGATTCAGAGGTATGAGACTTGGAAGAACCGGTAGCACCGCCGATACCATCACGACCGGTACGGCCGCCGATCAGCAGAATGATATCACCGGGATCAGAGGTCTCACGAATGACGTCCTTACGAGGAGCGGCACCCATAACGGCACCAACCTCCATACGCTTAGCTACATAGTTGGGATGATAGATCTCCTTGACATAGCCGGTAGCCAGTCCGATCTGGTTGCCGTAGGAGCTGTATCCGCGGGAAGCGTCATTACAGATCTTCTTCTGAGGCAGCTTATGCTCCAGAGTCTCCTCTACGGGAGCGGTAGGATCGCCTGCACCGGTAATACGCATCGCCTGATATACATAGGTACGTCCCGACAGCGGATCACGGATGGCACCACCCAGACAGGTAGCAGCGCCACCGAAGGGCTCGATCTCGGTCGGATGGTTGTGGGTCTCATTCTTGAAGTTGATCAGCCATTCCTCGGTCTCGCCATCGATCTCGACGGGAACAACGATAGAGCAGGCATTGATCTCATCGGTCTCTTCCTGATCGGTCAGCTTGCCCTCTCTCTTCAGCTTCTTCACAGACAGAACAGCCAGATCCATCAGGCAGACATACTTATCCTTACGGTCAGCATAGATCTCGTTAAAGTCCGCCTTATACTGATCGTATACGGCGATCATCTCTTCCTTATATTCTCCATCGGTAAAAGTGATATTCTTCAGTTCGGTCTGGAAGGTGGTATGACGGCAATGGTCAGACCAGTAGGTATCCAGCACACGAATCTCGGTCACGGTAGGATCTCTGTGCTCTTCATCGCGGAAGTAGTCCTGAATGAAGAGGAAGTCAGCGAAGGTCATCGCCAGATTCAGAGAATCAAACAGCTCCTTCAGGGGAGCCTCCTCCATGGTCGTGAAGCCCTCGAACACCTTCACGGGCTCAGGCTCGGGGAACTCCATCTCCAGAGTCTCGGGAACCTCACCGTCAGACAGGCGGGAGTCCACGGGATTGATAGTCAGTCCCTGAATGGCCTTGAACTGTTCCTCGGTAATATCACCCTCGATTACATAGGTGGTAGCGGAGCGAACGATGGTCTCCTCATCTTCCTTCAGAAGCTTCACACACTGCTCAGCAGAGTCTGCTCTCTGATCAAACTGTCCGGGCAGGTACTCTACGGAGAATACTCTTGCACCCTCTGCACGGGGGAAGGTTCCCTCATACAGATCATCTACAGGGGGCTCTGAGAAGATCAGTCCCTTGGCTGCTTCATAGGTCGCATCACTGATATGCTCAATGTCATATCGGATCAGCACACGTACATTGGTCACGGTCGTGATTCCAAGGAATCCCTCGATCTCGTCGCGGAGACCTCTGGCCTGTACGGCATATGCGGGTTTCTTTTCCACATAGATACGCTTAACGCTCATGTCTTCCTCCTATGTCGTTCAAAACATGTTCTATGGATGCAGGGCACGCCTGCCTTCCTAATATAACTGCCGCCTGAACAGCTGCAGTGAGATATCTATCATAAGTGACAACTGTCATCTCTCCGCATGATTATAAACGGAATAGATAACCCTGTCAATTATTTCACCAATTAACGTCCGCAGCCGACAAGGTCATACTGCCCTGTCTGTCTGGGATTCTGCCTTGCCAATGCTCTTCCTTTATGCAGCATCCTGCCTTCGGCCATGCTTACTGCTCTGTGTCGTCCTTCTCATCTGCCTGTGAAAACTCCGCTGCATTCAGGGATACCTGAATCAGTTCCTTCACCTCATCCTCCGGCAGATTCATCTTCTCAGACAGTTCTGTGAGGGTCGCTTCTCTTCCCACCTCCTCCTCCAACTCCAGAGTTGCCTGAAGCAGACGGTTGGTCTCCCTTGCCATATGGTCACCGGCCTTCTCATAGCCCTTCTGTTCTCTCAGAAGTTCCAGGAGTGCCGTATCTACCCGCTCGGTCAGATAGGACTTCAGACCTCCGGAGAGGATACTGCCCCCCAAGGTCAGGTCCTGCAGCGCCATCATCAGCGCGATATTGCCTTCCTGAATCAGATCGCCGATCAGGATGCCCTGTCCGACTCTCCCTTTCGCCACATCAAGGACCATATGCAGGTGGCCCTCTGTCAGACGCATGACGACCTCATCCTCACCATTCAGCAGACGCTCGAGGAGCATCTCCGCTTCCTCCTCCGTGCACGGTGTCACATTCTTCAGGTCGTCCAGATAGATCTTGTAGGAGACCTTCTCCTCGCCCGTCATCTTCGGCTCAGCACCCACATTGACGCTTCTGGTATCATGCGGCTGATAATCCTCGATGACGATCTGCTCTTCCTCTGCATACTGATAGACCATAGCAATCTGCTCTCGGGTCAGATTCATGCCGGGGAAGCAGGCCAGAATATCCTGCACGCTAACATGTCCGGATTTCGAGGCAGCCATCCGGCGCATCCTCTGAAGTCCTTCCTTAAATCTCTGTCTTTCTTCCATATTAATATCTACTTCCTGTGTGTATTCTTCTGATTTCATGTGGCCCTATCCCCTAAGGATAAGCCCCATGATATATTCTTCGAACGCTTTATCATGCAGAAGGATTCCCGTTGCATTCCAAGCAAATGCTCTCACCTGATCTGCAGTCTTCCATGATCTTCTACCGAGTGCCCTACGTCAGTTCCTCATCCAGCAGGAACTCTGCCAGGACCCGGTTGCTGACATCGATGCCAAGCTCCGTCAGGCGGACCCACTCGTTCTCCCGCTCCATCAGCCCCTTGCGGATCATGCGCTCCACGATCTTACCGTAGAGCGAATCAAAGCCGATCTGAAATCTCTCCTCGAACTCTCCGGTACTGATCCCGCGCATCATGCGAAGCCCCAGGAACATGAACTCTTCCACCGTCGCCGTCTTGCTCTGAGGCGTCATCTTGCGAAAGCTCTGGTAAGCGGTCGGTGCATAATCCCAGTAATCATTGTACTTCGAAGGGTTCGCGAAGCGGCAGCCCATCAGATAAGAAGCCGCACTCATGCCGAAACCGATATATTCACCGCCGGTCCAGTAGGCGATATTGTGGCGGCACTCGCGTCCTTCCTTCGCATAATTGGAAATCTCGTAACGGCCATACCCCTGTTCGGCAAGGTAAGCACCGGTATAATGGTACATCTCCCGGTCTTCATCCTCTGTGGGAATCATAGCCTTGCCGACAGTCGTCGTCGTATATCTCTCATAGAAGGGCGTTCCTTCTTCCAGGATCAGGCTGTAGGCTGAGATATGTTCCGGTGCAAGAGCCGCCACCTTCGCAAGCGTATCCTTCCAGGTCGCAAGCTTCTGCTTCGGAAGCGCTGACATCAGATCTACATTGATATTGTCGAAGCCGATCTGTCTTGCCAGCTGATAGTTCTCAAGGAAGGTCTCCCAGGTATGGATTCTTCCAAGCAAGGCAAGCTCCTCATTGTTCGCCGACTGCAGCCCCATGCTGAGACGGTTCACCCCCATCGCACGGTAAGCCCGAAGCTTCTCTTCTGTCAGAGTCCCGGGATTGCACTCTACGGTGATCTCTGCGTCCGGCGTGAACAGGAACTGATTACGCAGCTGTGTCATGATCCGGTTCAGATTCTCTGCCTCCAGATAGGAAGGCGTTCCGCCCCCGAAGAATACCGTGCGCACCTGATAGAGATTGCCAAGCGGCTCGAAGCCGCGGATCTCCTTCAGGATCGTCCGCATATAGTAGGCGATCTCTCCCCGGGAAGCTACCCCGGAGCAGAAGTCACAGTAATCGCACTTATGCGCACAGAAGGGAATATGAATATAGATTCCCAGGTCTTTCTTCTTAATCATAGGATTCGATCTTACTCCTCATCGAGCTTCAGAACGCTCATGAATGCCTTCTGTGGAATCTCTACGTTGCCCACCTGACGCATTCTCTTCTTGCCTTCCTTCTGCTTCTCCAGCAGCTTTCTCTTACGTGTGATATCACCGCCGTAACACTTCGCAAGCACATCCTTGCGCATCGCACGCACGGTCTCACGGGCGATAATACGGCTGCCGATGGCTGCCTGAATCGGGATCTCGAAGAGCTGTCTCGGAATCTCCTCCTTCAGCTTCTCACACATCTTGCGCCCTCTCTCATAGGCGGTTCCCTCGAACACGATAAAGGAAAGAGCATCGACCTCTTCCTTATTCACCAGGATATCCAGCTTCACCAGATTGGACTTCTCATAGCCCTTGATCTCGTAGTTGAAGGAGGCATATCCCTTAGAACGGGACTTCAGTGCGTCAAAGAAATCGTAGATGATCTCATTGAGCGGCAGCTCATACTTCAGCAGTGCACGGGTATCTTCCATATATTCCATGCCCAGATAGACGCCGCGGCGCTCCTGGCAGAGCTTCATGATGGCTCCGGTGAACTCTGTCGTCACCATGATCTCCGCAGTGACGATCGGCTCCTCCATATAATCGATCTCCGTAGGATCCGGCATATTGGTCGGATTGGTCAGATCGATGACCGTACCATCGGTCTTGTGTACCTTATAGATTACACTGGGCGCTGTCGTAATCAGGTCCAGATTATACTCTCTCTCCAGTCTCTCCTGGATAATCTCCAGATGCAGAAGACCAAGGAAGCCGCAGCGGAATCCGAAGCCCAGGGCTACCGAAGTCTCCGGCTCATACTGCAGAGAAGCATCGTTCAGCTGCAGCTTCTCCAGAGCGTCTCTCAGGTCCGGATACTTGGCACCATCCGTCGGATAGAGTCCGCAGTATACCATGGACTGCACCTTCTTATAGCCCGGCAGAGGCTCCGCACAGGGGCGATTCAGCTCCGTGATCGTATCACCGACACGAGTCTCTCTCACATTCTTAATGCTTGCGGTAATATATCCAACCATACCCGCAGAGAGTTCCTCGCAGGGGATGAACTGACCAGCACCGAAGTAGCCGACCTCCACAACATTGAAGGTCGCGCCGGTTGCCATCATATGGATATCCATGCCCTTTCTCACACGGCCATGGCGCAGACGACAGAACACGATACATCCACGGTAAGAATCATAGACGGAATCGAAGATCAGAGCCTGCAGAGGAGCGTCGGGATCTCCCTCCGGTGCCGGAATCCGCTCAACGATCGCCTCCAGCACATCCTCGATATTGATGCCGTTCTTCGCTGAGATCTGCGGAGCATCCTGCGCCTCGATACCGATCACATCCTCAATCTCATCGATGACACGCTGAGGATCTGCACTGGGCAGATCGATCTTATTGATAACGGGGAAGACATCCAGATCATGATCCAGCGCCAGATACACATTCGCCAGCGTCTGGGCCTCGATTCCCTGAGAGGCATCCACCACGAGGATCGCACCGTCGCAGGCTGCCAGGCTTCGGGACACTTCATAATTGAAGTCTACGTGACCGGGTGTATCAATCAGATTGAAGATATATTCCTGACCATCCTTCGCCTTGTAGATCGTGCGCACCGCCTGAGACTTGATCGTAATTCCGCGCTCACGCTCCAGATCCATATTATCCAACACCTGCTCCTGCATCTCACGCTGCGTAAGCAGACCGGTCTTCTCGATGATGCGGTCCGCCAGCGTCGACTTACCGTGGTCGATGTGGGCAACGATACAAAAGTTCCTGATTCTACTCTGATCCATATCGGGCATCTTATCCTCCTGTCTGTGAGACCTGTCATTCACAATTCATCTCACAGATATACATAATTTATCTGCTGCGGTTTCTCCTGCCCTCTCGTTGCCGGCCTTCCCGGAATGACACAGCACGAAAGCCAATGCTCTGTCCGGCCGATTATTCTTCATACGTCAAGGCATAATACCGCATAATAATCTATTGTTAAGCATAGCACAAAAGATTCGATTCATCAATATTTTGTCCCCCTTTGCTTTCATGCCCCTCCGAACGTAACTTACTCCCTTCTCCGATCTTCCCTTAATATATTCCGTGGATACCCGCGAAAAAGTAAGTAAAGACGGCTCTTTTTTAATATTTTTTGTCGGTATATATATTGACATTTCACCGCAAATATCATATCATACTTAGGTATGTTTACATGATAAGTCGTCCGTGTCCAACTTAAAGTGTAACAGTCGAATATAAACAGAAATCATTTCATTGTGGAGGTGCACAAAGTGGCAAATATTAAGTCTGCTAAGAAGAGAATCCTTGTGGCTGCAAAGAGAGCTGAGCGCAATAAGGCTGCTCGTTCCAAGGTTAAGACCTATGTTAAGAAGGTAGAGGCTGCTATCGAGAGCGGCGATCAGGCAGCAGCTAAGGCTGCACTGGTAGAAGCTACCAAGGTTATTGACATGGCTACTGCCAAGGGAATTTATCACAAGAATACTTCTTCCAGAAAAATTTCTCGTTTAGCCCAGGCTGTTAACAAAATGGCTTAATTCATGAGATGTCATATGACAAAAAGAACCGTCCCGAATGGTGTGTGGGACGGTTCTTTTTTTGATGCACAAGCCCGGCAGGCGGCAGACGAGCTCGCTCGTCTGACATCTGCCGGGCGTAAGGACATGGAGCACAAAGTGCGGAATGTCCGCCTAGGGGCCCGGGTAGGAGGGGAGAATCCCCTCCTGCTCGAATGCACCGGGGGAGCAAAGGCTGAAAAGGGTACAGAAGCCCCTTGTGGAGAAATGCGCACTCTTTTCCATCCTTTACTTACTAAAAGTCACGATCATCATCTCACAGGCCAGCGTATCCTTGAGATTACCGCTCTTCACGGCCTCATCCGTCTCCACGCTCATCTGCACGAACTGCTCAAGCTCGGTCTTGCTGAAGCGGGATGCCTGATTCATATATCTCTTCACAATGAAGGAGCGCTGCCCCATCCTCTCAGCAATCTGATCCGCAGAGAGGCCCTTCTCCCGAAGCTCCTTGACCTGAAGAATACCATGGAACTGTCTGGCGATCAGCACCAGGATCTTCATCGGCGGCTCCTTCAGCTGCAGAAGGTCATAGTAGAGATCCAGCGCTCTCTGCTGATTCCTGGTGGCGATCGCATCGATCATATCGAAGACACGGTCTGAAAGCTGCGAGGTCGTCACGGCATCCAGATCCGCCGCTGTCACCTCCTCGCGGTCTCCCGTATAGGCGATCAGCTTCTCCATCTCCTGCCGGATATTCTCCATATCGTCACCTACCCGTGCAAGAAAGTCATCGAGCGTTGCTACCTGGATCTTCTTCCCGGACTGCGCAAGTCCGCGCGCAACCCATCTTCGAAGTTCTGCAGGTCCCTGGCGCTTGCACTCGGCCGCGTAGCCGATGCTGTTCACCTTCTTATAGAGCTTATTCCTCTTATCGATACTCTCCTCCACGAACACAAGACAGGTACTCTCCGGCATATCGGGAAGATAGGCAGAGAGCTTGTCCGCTTCCTTCTTGAAGAATCCGCTGTTCTCCACAAGGATCAGACGGCGCTCCGCAAAGAAGGGCATGGTATCGCCGATATCCATGATCGCCTCCACAGAGGCATCCTTTCCTTCCATGTAGGTATAGTTCATGGTATCGTCCCCGACCACCGCCTTCCTCAGGCGCTGCTTCAGGTTCTGGCGCATGTAGGCTTCCTCTCCATAGATCAGATAGCACTTACGAATATTGCCGCTCTTAATATCTGCTGTAATCTGTTTCAAGGAAGTCCTCCCTCCTGTCAATTCCTATATGATCCGCTGTATCCTGCCGTTGCGCGTACAAACTTCAGACAGAGCATTTGCAAATGCTGCCGGCATAGGTTCCGGCTGAGCATCTGTCAGTGCTGCCGGTATAGGTTCCCGCAGAGCATCTGTCAGTGCTGCCGGCATAGGTTTACGCAAAGCATCCGTCAGTGCTG
>R17__coassemble_960_pt1 | contig 9881 bp, 8 predicted proteins | sample R17__metabat2_low_PE_029 | metagenome-assembled genome bin R17
GAATATACTGTTTATTTGTCAAGGTTCTGTGTTGTCTTCTCAGCGACAGCTCATTTATCTTACCACTTTGCCGCTTCCTTGTCAACAACTTTTTTTAACTTTTTGTTGTTCGTGATCGCCGCACGCTCTTTCGAAGAAGGCTTCTTGCTATTCTCACTCACAACGATGTGTATCTTATCACCCTCAATTGTGTTTGTCAACCATTTTTTGGAACTTTTTGTGCTATTTTTTAATACACTTTCCAAAATTTTCTGTGAATACAAGATATTGGGCCGAGCGCCATATCTCCACCCAATATCTAGTCACATCATACGATTCACCTGGGACTTCTTGCACCATGCAGATTCTCTATTCTGCTGTATCATCCCCAAACTTCTTTTCCCGAAACCAGTAGGTGTAGAGATACTCAAATCCGAGAATCTCATAGAGATGCTTCGCCCATGTATTGCCCTTCACCACCTGAAGATATGCATACTCTGCTCCCTTCTTCCTGGCTTCCGACAGGATAGCCGTGCAGATAGCTCTTGCATAGTGCTTCCTGCGGCAGCTCGGATCCACATAAATGGCATAGATACCCACATGATCGCGGTCCATGATTCCCAGACCGGTCGCTACAATTCGGCCATCGATCTCAATATAGGCAGCGATCGTCTCCTTAGGAATCGCACGATACATAGAAGGAACGATTCTCCTCAGTGTCGGACTGCTGGTTCCATTCAGGCGAAAGATGGCATTGATCCAATCATCACTGATCCTGTCCCGCAGCTGTACGATAACATTGTCCGCATATACGATAAAGGATGGAAGACCGGAATTTCTTCCATAATATTCATACTCAATCCCAATCTGCTCATAGGGCTTAAAGTTTGCAAAGTCCATGACCAGATTCTCTGTCGTATGTTGAATCTCATAGCCGCGTTCTTCAAGAAGCCGATCGAAGTTATCGTCGATCAATGGGCTGATCTTGAAGATCGCAGGCGTGTGGAAGTTCCGATAGATCTGTTCGCAATATTCAACCTTTTCCTGAATCGGCAGACTGCTCTGACCCACCTGATGTACACTATTCGTTCGATGTGTATAATTATGCGAGAAGCGAATCAGCCAGCCGTCGTACAGTTCCATCTTATGGGAGGGCCATGCATTCAAAGAGATTTCTTCAATCTTCTTCACATAAGAAATGTCCTTATCCATCATCTCTCCATCATCCCATCCGCTGTCTCACTACCTCAAAAGCCAGGACGCCGGCGGCCACGGAAGCATTCAATGAGTCAATGTCGCCCTTCATCGGAATGGAAGCAACCATATCGCAGTTTTCTCTAACCAGACGAGATACACCATCTCCTTCATTACCGATCACCAGGCCAATCGATCCTTTCAGATTCAGCTGATACATGGTCTCTCCATCCATATCCGCACACACAAACCACATGCCCTGCTTCTTCAGCTGTTCCATGGTGCTCTTCAAGTTCGTCACCTTTGCGACAGGGGTATAATTCAAGGCACCGGCAGATGTTCTTGCCACAGTACCGGTTAATCCTACTGCACGATTCTTGGGGATGATCACACCATGTGCTCCAGCCAGATTCGCTGTTCTGATAATAGCCCCCAGATTGTGAGGATCCTCGATACCATCCAACAAAAAGATAAAGGGATCCTCCCCCTTCCTCTGCGCATTGGCAAGAATGTCCTCCACGGAAGCATATTCATAGGCTGCCGCATAGGCAATGGCCCCCTGATGCTTCCCTGTCTGCGACATCTGATCCAGGCGATCTTTCGTCACAAACTTAACAATCGTATCATGCTTCTTTGCCTCCCGGAAGATCGTTCGGATCGGTCCGTCCTGACATCCATCCTGAAGAAACAGCTTATCGATCGGCTTCCCGGAGCGGAAGGCTTCCAGCACCGCATTGCGTCCTTCAATTGTCGTCTCTTTGATATCCATATTCTCTCCAATCCCGAAAGTACAAGATTCAGCACTTCCTGTCCCCCCGGTTCTGCTTTCTCTTCCTGCTCTAAAGCAGGCCAACCGCCTCGGCACCGGTGTGTACCAGTTCGAGAATGCGGTCCGTCTTCCCCTGCAGATACAGGTATCCAATCAAAGCCTCAAATCCCGTTGCCTTCCTGTACTCCTGCATAGAAGCATTCTTCGCCATCGATCCAATGTTCGCATTCCGTCCACGTCGATATACGGAAACTTCTTCCTCTGTCAGTTTATCCTGATCACGAAGCCACTGAATCATAGAAGCCTGCGCCGGAGCTGCGACCCATCGTTTCTTATAAATATTCAACTGTCCCGGTTTCTCCTGAAATCGTTCTATGAGAATCGTTCGAACGATCATCTCATAGACAGAATCTCCCAGAAAAGCCAGAGAAAGGGACGAGTACTGTCTCACGTCCCTTTCTTTCAGTTCAAAGCATGTTCTTATGCTCTGCTCCATTTTACTCCTTCACGGGTATCCTTCAGCAGGATGCCCTTCGATGCCAGCTCATTGCGGATCTCGTCTGCCCGGGCAAAGTTCTTTGCCTTGCGGGCTGCCTGACGTTCTGCAATCAGTGCTTCAATATCCGCATCCAGAAGTTCTTCCTTCACCTCTGTAACAATACCAAGAATCCGGCACATCTGCTGCATCTTCTCTGCGAAGTAATCCACGGTCCCCTTACTGCTCTCTTCAGTAACGTTCGTATTGGCAAGCTTCACCAGCTCAAAAAGTGCTGCAATCGCATCCGCTGTATTGAAGTCATCCTCCATAGCCGCCTCATACTTTTCTACCAGAGCATCTACAGCTGACTTATCGTCGCTGCTGATCTCACCGCATGCAGCCTTTGCCTGCAATTCTTCCACACGATTCACAGCAGTCACAATACGATCCAGACCATTCTTCGCTGCCTGCATCAGATCTGCACTGAAGTTCAGAGGACTTCTATAGTGAGCACTCAGCATGAAGAATCGCAGAACCTGCAGATCATACTTCTCACTGATATCACGAACCGTGAAGAAATTGCCCAGAGACTTGGACATCTTCGTTCCGTCGATATTCAGGAATGCATTATGCATCCAGTAGTTAGCGAATTCTTTGCCGCTGCAAGCCTCACTCTGTGCGATCTCATTCTCATGATGAGGGAAGATCAGGTCTTCTCCACCGCCATGGATATCGATCTGCTCACCCAGATACTTCTTGGACATCACAGAACACTCAATATGCCAGCCGGGACGGCCCTGACACCAGGGAGACTCCCAGTAAGGCTCGCCTTCCTTCTTCGGCTTCCAAAGCACAAAGTCCATAGGATCTTCCTTCTGCTCTTCTCCGGTAACCAGTAAAGAGCGGTTACCACCCTGAAGATCATCCAGATTCTTGCCGGAAAGCTTACCATAGGAAGCGAACTTTCTTACGCGGTAATATACTGTGCCATCCTCTGCCACATAAGCAAATCCCTTCTCAATTAGAGTCGAGATCATATCGATCATTCCATCAATCTCCTGCGTTGCCAGGGGATGCGTCGTCGCGGGCATAATATTCATGCCCTCCATATCCTTCTTACACTCTGCGATATATCTCTCGGAGATTACAGAAGAATCAACTCCTTCCGCAACCGCAGCCTTGATGATCTTGTCATCTACATCAGTAAAGTTGGATACATAGTTCACCTTATATCCCTTATATTCGAAGTAACGGCGTACCGTATCAAAGAAGATCATGGGACGAGCATTGCCAATGTGAATCAGGTTGTAAACGGTAGGGCCACATACATACATGCGAACCTTGCCGGGTTCCAGAGGAACGAATTCCTCTTTTCTGCGATTCATCGTATTAAAAATCTTCATCATAACCTCCAAAGATACCGCCGGAGGCCGATCTGAGCAATAATGCCCGACCGGAGGTCCGGCGGCGGCTATACATTATTAGAAGCGGAACTTATCCTCAAAGTAGCTCTTCAGCTCGGCAATCGGTACACGAACCTGCTCCATGGTATCACGGTCGCGGACAGTCACAGCACCATCTGCTTCAGAATCAAAGTCATAGGTTACACAGAAAGGAGTACCGATCTCATCCTGTCTTCTGTAACGCTTACCGATATTACCTCTGTCATCAAATTCGCAATTATAATACTTGCTCAGTTCAGCAAAAACTTCCTCAGCCTTGGCGTTGAGCTTCTTAGACAGCGGAAGCACACCAATCTTCACAGGTGCCAATGCCGGATGGAAGTGCAGTACCGTACGTACATCGGGCTTCTCTTCCGTGCCGATGTTCTCCTCATCATAGGCTGCGCACAGGAATGCAAGAGTCACACGGTCAGCACCCAGGGAAGGTTCGATAACATAAGGAATATACTTCTCCCCCTTCGTATCATCGAAGTAAGTCATATCAGCGCCGGACAGATTCTGATGCTGAGTCAGGTCATAGTCTGTACGATCGGCGATACCCCACAGTTCACCCCAGCCGAAGGGGAACAGGAACTCGATATCGGTGGTTCCCTTGGAATAGAAGCACAGTTCCTCAGGATCATGGTCACGCAGTCTCATCTCATCTTCCTTGATGCCGAGAGACAGCAGCCAGTCACGGCAGAATGCTCTCCAGTACTGGAACCAGTCCAGATCGGTTCCGGGCGTGCAGAAAAATTCCAGTTCCATCTGCTCAAACTCACGAGTACGGAAGGTAAAGTTGCCGGGCGTAATCTCGTTACGGAAGGACTTACCGATCTGACCGATACCGAAAGGAATCTTCTTACGGGAAGTTCTCTGGACATTCTTAAAGTTAACAAAGATACCCTGGGCAGTCTCGGGACGCAGATATACAGTATTCTTCGCATCCTCAGTAACACCCTGGAAGGTCTTGAACATCAGATTAAACTGACGAATATCCGTGAAATCATGCTTACCACAGGTAGGGCATGCAATATTCTCATTGCGGATGAAATCCTGCATCTTCTCGGCACTCCATCCGTCAACAGAGGAGTCCAGAGTAATGCCATGCTCTGCGCAATGGTCCTCGATCAGCTTATCTGCACGAAATCTCTCATGGCATCCGCGGCAGTCCATCAGAGGATCGCTGAATCCTCCCAGATGTCCGCTGGCAACCCAGGTCTGTGAATTCATCAAAATTGCACAATCCACACCTACATTGTAAGGATTCTCCTGGATAAACTTCTGCCACCAGGCCTTCTTCACATTATTCTTCAGTTCTACACCAAGATTACCATAATCCCAGGTGTTCGCGAGACCGCCGTAGATCTCGGAGCCCGGATACACGAAACCTCTGGACTTCGCCAGAGCTACAATCTTGTCCATAGTCTTTTCCATGGTTGTCCTCCTATATCGCTTCCTGACTGGCTGCCAGGTGCGAATGATAATATATTGAAACGCCCGCGCTGTGTGCCGGGCACTTCTCTCTGTCATTCTATCGGAACAGAATCAGAACCTCCGTCTCAGATGACACCTCTGCTGTCCGCTTGCCGGTAATTGAACCGCCGTCACTGATTCCCAGAATCTTGCCCTCTACCGTCACTTCGGTATTGCCGCTGACGCTGACGACATAATACTTCTCGTTTGAAGCAGCATCCTCCGCAACGGAATTACCCTCGGAATCCTTCAAGCCCGTCAGCACTGCCCCTGCCTCTGCCGCTTCCGGTGCGGTCATAAGGTCCAACGTCAGAACATTCTCTCCTCCGTCGTTAAATTCGATATAGTCCTCTGTCGTTGCATAGTTAAGAACAAGCGTCGCTACAGAATTCTTCACAGAGAAATCATCGATGGTTACCTTCAATCCATCGGCATCCTTCGAGTAGGCGCCGGTCTGCCCCGTCGTCTCCTGATTATAAGAAGAAACGGTCTCCTCCACGAATGCCTTCAGTTCATCCTCCTGATAGCGTGGCTCTGCATATGCACTATTATCGAAAGACTCGATCTCAGCCCCCTTGACAGTCCCATTCTTCCGGACAAAGATTCCGGATTGTTCGGGATGATAGGAAGTCAAACCGCATCCTGTCAGCGCGATTGCAAGTAATATCATCGCAATCCCGCCTGAGACTCGCTTATCTTTCATAATAACTCCCCCTTCTGTATCCTGATTAAATCTGCAGGATATCACAGTTAGAGTTAATTTTACCCCTATACGATTCAGAATGCAAGCACAAAAAAGCGGTCATGCCATATGACCGCCTTTCCTTTTATCGTTCTGTTTATTCTCTTCCGAGCTTCTCCAGGAAGTCATCTACTACCGCTTCTCCCAAGTCTTCCCTCAGCATCCCCAGGACAACCTCTGAGGAAGCCTGCATAGCCTCCCTGATATCCTCTCCCGGTTCAGAAATCGTATAGCCCTGCTGGGTAAGCTTCTGCGCCATCTCTACGTCTTCCGCCGGTTGTCCTGCAGCGAGTTCCTCCCCCATCTCATCGAACATGCGCACCAGCAGTTCCTGCTGTTCTTCTGTCAGTGCCTGAAATTGCTCTTCATTCATAATATAGTTGGCGATCATCGGCATGTGATTGGTCAACAGGATATGATCCTGTACATCGGATAAGTTAGAAGAGAACATATATCCAAGCGGATTCTCCTGCGCCTCAATCAGGTCCTGCTGCATCGCAGTGCGCACCTGCTGCCAGTAAAGCGGGCTCACGATTGCTCCCATCGACTGCCAGAAAGCAATCTGATAGCGATTCTCCATCGTTCGCATCTTGAGTCCCTGAATATCTTCAAGGGAATCCAGGGGGCGATTGGCCGTCATCACACGAAAAGCATATGCAGAACTGGACAGGAGACGCAATCCTGCTTTCTGATAGTAGGACTGCAGCGTATCCATATACTTATCCTTGATAAAGGAATTATACTCTTCAATACTGTTGAAGAGACCCGGGACATCCAACAAAGCTGCTTCCGGCACTGCCTCTGTCTGATAAGAAGGAACCGAATTCACGATGCAAAGTGTCCCTTCCTGAGCAGCCGTAGTCATCTCAAGGTCTGTACCCAGAACACCGTCATAGTAGGTCGTCAGTACCATAGTACCATTCGACCACTCATACAGCTTCTTCGAATATTCTTCCATCAGTTGTCCACGGAGAAGGCCTTCCCAATTGCCCGTTGTAGCCATCGTCAGATAGACAACTTCTTCCTCATCTGATGCTTGAGATTCCGATGCCTCTTCATTCATAATAAAGGTATTCTGCATATCAGAACCGATAAAAGCCTGCGTATCTTCAGAAAGTTCTGTCTCTGCCTCCACACCTGCCCCCCTCTCGGATAACATGTCCGCCGAGGCTGTACTGTCTCTATTCTCACCACAGGACAACAATCCCATACACAGAAGACATGCCAGCACCATTGATAGAATTCGCTTCATCCTCACTCACCTGCCTTCGTTGGATTCTTGACATGCTCCCGGTACTGTCCCGGTGTGAAGCCTGTCATCTTCTTAAATACACGATTGAAGCTCTGTGCAGAATTAAATCCGCACTTGTAACCGATCTCAGTCATATTTGTCGTTGTTTGTTCGAGAAACTGCTTCGCCTGCTCTACTCTGTATTGATTCAGATAAGCAGAGAATCCAATCTGCTCAGACTCTGAAAAGATACCACTCAGATACGGCGCCGAGATACCAACAGCCTCACTCACCTCATTCAATGACAGACTGCCATCGGAATAATGCGCTGCAATATACTCTTTCGCAGAATCCACATAGCGATAGCGGCTGCGTCTGCTGCTGGAATGTATGGAATGTACAGCCAACAGAAAGGTGTCTGCCAGACCGGATTCCCATTCTTCATCCATGACAGCGTGCAATGCACGATCCATTCTTGCATGAATCGTATGGATCTCCGCATTCTCCACATGAACAGCAATCATCTTCTCCAGCAAAGCATCGATCAACAATTCACCAAAGGCAGTTTTCTTATCCGGATCAAAAGCGGACATCTCCCGAAGGATTGAGCGTGCCATCTCCTCTGCAGTACTCATTCTCTCCTTTTCTGCCGCTTCTGCAAGCTTCTGTCCCTGTTCCCGGAAATACTGTCTGTCATAGTCCTGTGTCGGCTCAGATTCTTTTGTATCCTCTTGATCTTCTGAGACATAATTTAAATACTCTACCTGCGTATACGCCTCATGATATGCGGCCCGGATATCATCCAGCCCGCCACAGGTCTTACTCTGCCCCAAAAGCAGGGAATATGGAAGCTTCTCGGCAAAATGATTCAATGATACTATCAATTGATTCGTCGTCTCCTTGATCCGGAGTGCTGAGACATCCTGATGAAAACCCAGAAGAATGGCAAACACAGAGGTATCCATAAAGAAAGAGACTGTCATACCCTCTGTAGGTTTCTGCTCAGCAAGAAATCCCAGAAGACTTCTTCGATACATGCCAAGTTCCATAGAAGTCAGTTCCCGCTCGGCATCTATACGGATACATCCCGCAATTGCCTGGTACCTGCCATCCAGATACTCTTCCAATCCCAGTCCCTTCATGGTTCGATTCATATAATCAGAATCTATCGTCTTCCCCATCACCAGACTGCGGAAGAGCTGTTCCAGCATATCCTGAGAAATATCAGCCAACAATTCCCGATTCTGAAGATTCTCCCCCCAGGCATCCCGAAAAGCCGCCTCCAGATAATCAATTTCATTGCGGTACTTGCTGCGCTTGATCTTCTCAAGTTCCTCTCTCTGACCCACGGTCAACTGCATCAGATGATTGATTGGCTGGTAGATATCCCGCATCAACCACGATACATGAATCGCAGTGAACAGTGCATAAATCAGAAGGAATGGAAAAAAAGTCAACAACGTAGTTGCCAGAGGCACTTCCTCATTCTCCCAGTCAATGTAAAGACCATAGTATAGACCACTGTTATCAGAATGATAGATATAATAATTGCTGGTCAGAGCCCCCTTACCGCTCTTCACATCGTAATAGTCCGCTTCAGCAATCCTGTCATTCGCTTCCTCTGCAATATCAGCCGACAGCAGCACGGCCTGCTGCTCCTCATCCATCAGGAAGAATCTTCCCTGAGATCTCTCCTGTGTACCCTGCATCAATACGTTCAATTGAATCGCATCCAGCTGAATAATAATAGCTCCTATAAAGTTCGGCGAACAGAAATCACCTGCCAGGAAGAGGCGGCCATCAGAATTCACCAGCCGGAACGTTACCATATCTTCCCCGCTTCTTCCCGCTTCTCTGACAGAAAGATAGTCTTCAATCGCACTCTTCTCCAGAGAATTATCGATGTCAAGGTAATTGCCGGCGGAACTGTACACTTCCTGTGTCGATGGAATATAGAACAGCGCCTTATCAACCAGTTCATTCTCATCAGCCAGGCGCTGCAGAGAACTGATGACTCGATAGCCGACATCGCCTGATCGATCGGAAGGATTGATCATCAAAGAGATTCCGTCCTCTGAGTAGAGGATCTGTGCTGCACCGGCCCGAATTCCTTCCAGCCTGGTATCCACATCCTCCCCAACACGCCAAAGCTGGCTGCTATTCAGTTCACTGATTCGCTCTGTCTGATTCCCCGAAATGACCCGGTTAACAAACAGGAACATACAGACCAGGATCACCAGGGTCATACAAAACTGAATCAATAGTGTTCTCTTCAGAATACTATTGGAAAAATAAGACCGGGTTCCTCGATTCTTGTGCTCGACGTTCTTCTCCGACATACTCACATTCTCCATACCATATTTAAGATCAAGCCTTCCATGTCAAGGCATAAACTAACCCATAATACATTGCGTATTATATCAGAGACCCAAACAAAAAACAAATAAAAAAGGACAGCTGTTCAAGACAGCTGTCCTTCCTTTTACATATGATTCAGCTTCTCTGTAATCTCAGTGATTACTGTGCCAGAGCTTCCTGCAGAGAGGTTGCAAGGCCGTTAACCTGAGTAT
>R17__coassemble_979_pt1 | contig 9691 bp, 6 predicted proteins | sample R17__metabat2_low_PE_029 | metagenome-assembled genome bin R17
TTGAACCGTAATGCGAGTGTTATCCGTGTAGCAAGTGCAGGGGTACTGTTAACCTTAAAGCGACGGTGAACCGTGAAGCGACCGTGAGGCGACTGTCAAGCGACCATGAAGCAATACAAGATCCTTCTTCTTCCGCTATCCCATGGAGGCTGCATCCACGAAGGCCGAGAAGATCTTCCGGCTGTCCTCGTTTGTCAGGTAGTCAAATTCCGGATGCCACTGCACGCCCCACACGAACTTCTGCCCGGGCATATAGAATGCCTCACAGAGATGATCCGGAGACTGCGCCATCATCCGAAGGGCACCCGAAGTCTCCCGGATCGCCTGATGATGCAGACTGTTCACCATCATCTCCTCCTTCCCAAGAAGCTTCTGCAGCGGTGTTCCTGTCGTAAGCTTCACGGCATGGACCGGCTGATCATAGGGACGCCCCTGCTTATGCGTGATCTCCGAGGGATGTTCTGTCGGAAGGTCCTGATAGAGGTCACCTCCCAGGGCTCCATTGATAAACTGCAGTCCACGGCAGATGCCAAGAATCGGCTTATCCATGTCCAGAAGCCTTGCAAGGAGCGGTTCCTCCATGCGGTCTCTTGCCGGACAAGTTTCGATGTTGTCTACGCGATACGGTTTCTCATAGACCTCCGGAGATACGTCCTGCCCTCCGGTGAATAGGAAGCCATCGCACATATCCGCAATCTGATCGAGCTGTAAAGGATCCTCTGTCATCGGAAGCATGATGGGCATACCGCCGGCCTCCTCGATTCCCTTCATATATCCGGGAACCATCCAAAGAGACTCCCTTGCTTCATCCCACAGGGGCAGAACGCCGATGATGGGGCGTCCGCATCGTGCCCGCTTCAATGCTCCCATGATCTTCGGATAGGAGATCTCATAGTTCTCGAACCGGATCGCCTGCATGCCGAATCGTCTTGCCGCCTCACAGTTCTTCTCGGTATCATCGATAAAGAGGCACTCCTCGGGCTCCAGACCATACTCGGCGCAGAGTCTCGCATAGATGGCAGCATCCGGCTTGAGCAGCTGCACATCGCAGGAGAAGACACCGCCATCCGTCTCCGGGACGAAGTCCAGCACATCCGGACGAAGGCGGCGCAGGAATCTCGGATAATTAGACAGATAGTAGACCCGGTATCCCAGCTCCTTCAGTTCCCGGATCCAGGGGATCGCATAGTCATATCGTTCCAGACACTCTCCGACCCTCCCGAAAGCTTCCCTGATCTGGGGTTCATATTCCGGGATATAATTGATTGCCGCCGACAGGGCATTCCAGGGCTTCCACACCCCCTGGTCCAGCTTCTCCCAGTAACCACGATCCCACAGGGACTTCGTCACCATATTCGCTGTCTCTTCGTCATAGATCGTGCGAATCCAGTCCTTATACCCCCAGCGCATCAGCACATTGCCGATATCGAATACGATTGATTTGATCATACAACTTCCTCCAAAAGGAAGAAGACACACGGGTTCCCCCTCATGTGTCTTCCCTCACTCATTCTTATACATTCACACAGGTTCGATCCCAAGAAAGCGGATCCATTCCGTCTGCGGCTCGCTGTCTTCATATTGATAGACATTCATGCGGTCGATATCCCCGCAGCGCTGCCTGTAAGCCGGGAAGAGAAATCCCGCCTCGGGAAGTCCCGGCTCATACGCGCCGTAGAGGGGACAGATGGCACAGATCAGGAAGGGATAGATTTCCTCCGACTCCCATTGCCGTTTCTTATCGCTCCCCATCCTGGGGATATCATAGGTCCCCTGATAGAAGAGAATCGCATAGTTCTCCGAAGAGATATAGCGCTTATGCATCTCCTCATAAATCAAGTCCAACAGGGCATCATTCTTCAATTGGCACCGATTCAGTGCCATCAGAGCCTGCCAGAGACTTCCCGGCCCCTGCGCACTTCCAAGGAAGCGATAGTCCCGCAGGGCCTGATTCGTCTTCGCGAAGGGAATCTCCTTCGCAATCGCGATCTTATCCTGCTGCTCTGCCGGTGTCAGTCGCCGGAAGTTGATATTGAAGGTCTCATCTACCTCCCCCTCCCGGATATAAGCCCCGGCGATCCTGCTGAAGCAGTTCCTCTCCGGATTCATCCGCCTGGTCAGCTCCAGCATATCCTCTCTCCGGATCATTCTTCCTCTGCACGCGCCAGAATACGGTCTACCAGCGGCTTCGTGATGCGCAGCTGAATCGAACCCGGATTCAACACCAGAGTATTCACCTCACCATCCAGGGAAGAACGCATATGCTTCAAAGTTGTAGGGAAGCCCCGGAACTTATTCTTCTCAGGCTGAGGGAAGCTGGAGAACTCCAGCGCATCCGAGAACACAGGAATGTACTTCTTGCCTTCCTTATCCTGAATATTCATCAGACCCACCTTCGACTGCTTGGGATCCTTAGGATCGGGAATGGCGATACCGGCAGCAATCAGCTGTGCGGTCTCCAGATTATGCTCCAGCTCATCCATCAGATCGGGAATGGCCGGATTCTGCTCTCTGGGAATCGGGCGGCTCATCTCCTGCACAAAGTACAGAGAAGTCATCTGCAGCGCCTGATTCATCATCGGTCTCTTATTCTTGGGAAGCTTCTTCAGATCAGCTTCCACATCCACGATGGCCTTCAGCGGCAGGATCTGTTCCCCTGACGCATCCACGAAGAGCACCTGCGTGAATCCCATATAGTGAGCATCCACGAAGAACTTTCTTCTTGCATTGTTCGTCTTCGGGATATCCAGCGCCCGCACCTGATACTTCCGGTCGGCAAGTTCCTTCCCCTTGGCATCGATCAGATCCTTCTCTGCGAACAGGAAGAGCTGATCTTCAAAGGTATCTTCGGTACATACTGCAAAGGGATGATGGGTCACACCTGAGAGCATCGCATACAGGTGATCCATCTGAAAGAGTCTCTTAACGATAAAAGAATAATTCACTGCCATGGCCTTACTCTTCATCTTCCTCTGCACACATCTGATCGTAGATATCAGAGATGCGGTTCAGTTCTTCCTCATCATCGATATAGTCCAGGATCACATCCTCATCCTCCTCGTGGAAGCGGTACAGATAAGTCTCCTCGCCGATCATATCATCCTCCTCGATGGGAGCCAGTACCATATAGTTGATACCTTCTACCTCAAACTCATCCAGGATCGCACACTCAAGGTCAGTTCCATCCTCCAGAGGGATGCTCACCGTCTCAACATCAAACATCTCAAGCTCTTCATTCGCCATGATTCTATCTCCTTTATTCATCATATCTATTCATTCGGCAGCTTATATGCGAACCTGCATCCGCACACTACTACTCCAAAGTATACTTGTTCTCCGTCAAAATCGCAACGGAAACGTATCCGCAGCCATCTATTTCTTCCGCTCCACAAGCTTCGGACCGCGCTTCTCCCGCGGAATCGGCACATCCACCTCCGGAAGATCCATATCCGCTTCCTCATGGTAGAGACCATATTCCATCGGATGCCAGAGGATCGTCTCCATATCCCAGGCCGATCGATCCAAGAGCTGCGATGCATCCTCCATATAGAGCAGCTGACGCCCGAAGGCCCTGCGCAGCAGGGAGCTTTCAAGAAGCTTCCGATAATGCGGCTGTGCGATATCCCGGGACGCCTCCCACTCTTCCACCGAAGGGATCTCCTCCTCCCGGAATCCATGGTACAGGAACCAGCGGGACGACCCCGCATGTTCATACACAGTCATCAGAAGAACGATGCCAAGCACTTCCTCTGCAGACTTCAGTTCCATATTCGCCCAGAAGCCCAGGTAGTAGATGATGCGGGACATACGTCCGACGCATTCCATCCACGCCATAGGATCGGCCGTCTGACCTGCCTCCGTCTCCTCTTCACTTCCTGAGAAATGCTCTTCCTCCCCGTACACTTCCTCTGACAGGATCTCCACAAGTTCTCTGCAGGCATCCCTCAGCCAGGTCATGCGCTCCCCCAGTTCCCTGGTGAACAGGATCTGCTCCAGGAGATCATCCCAGATAGCCTGAATCTCCTCGGCATTGCTCCGCGCTTCCTGCTCCAGGACCAGGCGCTTCCGCTCCAGCTGTTCAAGCACTTCCTCATACTCTCGCCTGCGTCTTCCGGTATCCATCGTCAGCGTCTTACTGTTATAGAGATGTTCTTCCAGATCCTTCCGCCACAGAAGTGTTGCCCGCCTCGCTGCGGGAAGCTCCGCCCGAAGCTTCTCCCACTCCTGCACCTTCCTTGTGAAGGCATAACCGCGAAACACATACTGTTCGAGCAGGATCGTATTCTCACAGTCCAGCGCCTCCAGCGTATTCTCCCTGGAAGCATCACTCAGATCTCTCCACTCCCGCAGATAGGCTGCGATATCCCTGCTGCTTCGAAACATATGCGCTCACCTCTCTTCTATCACCACTTCAGAAGCTGTCTTACCTTGTCCGCATCAAAGACCACGCGCTCCACATGATCGACCTCGATCTGATACAGCGCATTGGCTGCCATATGCTCCGCTGCCTGCTCCAGATCACGGATACCGCTGGTTCCCTCGAAGAACTCCACGACAGCATCCAGTCCCTCCTCGGTCACCTCGCACTCTTCTTCCCGAAGTCCCATGCGCCTGATGACCTTGGGGAGTGCGAAGCGGGAGAAGATGATCTTCTTCTCTTCCGCCGTATAGTCCGGCAGCTCAATAACTGCAAACCTGGACATCAGGGGGGCACTGATCTGGCTCTTATCATTCGCCGTTGCGATCGGATAGACACCGGAAGTCGGAATCATGCACTCCATATAGTTGTCGGTGAATCCCAGATTATCAAGCAGGGTCAGCAGAACATCCGCCGGATTACCGTTGCCTTTGCCTGCATTCGCCTTATCCAGCTCATTGATGATGAAGACCAGATTGGAGGCACCGGCCACCGAATAGGCTTCCATGATGATACCGGGCTTCGCATTCGAATAGACACGGGAGCTTCCGGTCAGCTGCTCCGGATCATTGATCGAACTCATATCCAGAGTCGTCCAGGGAAGCTTGAGGATCCTCGCTACCGCATAGGCAATCTGAGACTTGCCGGTACCTGCCGGTCCCACGAGCAGCAGACCATAGGCGGGGAGTGTGTGGGTACGGTTGATCTGGATGATCGTCTCGATGATCCTCTGCTTCACGCGCTCCATACCGTAGAGTTCTTCATCCAGAATTCTTCTGGCTTCTACCGGATCGATGGCCTCAAAGTAATTATTCTTCCAGGAGATATTCATCATGATGGACAGAGCTCTCTGTGCATGACGCCGTTCCTCCGGAGACACCTCATGAGACTTCGCTACCGCCAGATTCCTTCTGGCCCAGAGCCGGATATTGTCCGGCAGCGTCCGGCCGGCACAGTTCATGAAGTCAGTGATGGACTGGATGCTGGTCAGCTTCATATCATCGCCGCCCTCATCTTCCTCCTCCGAAGGCTCTCCCTCTGCAGGGGCATTGCTGTCCAGGAGACGCTCAATCATAAACTGCAGGAATCCATCCTCCGCAGAAAGCTTGCCGCCCACACCATAAGCAATCTCACGGATCTTATAGACGCAGTATCCCGCCTCACGATTCTCGCCGGAGAGACGAACATTGATATGATGTTCCCCCAGCCACTTGATCAAACTGATAAAGCGGGCATCCAACTGCAGGATATCTGCGAAGACCTTGCCTTCCTCATCCTTGAACTCGAAGGCCGTCGCCTTGTTGGGACTCGTAAAGCTGCCGCCGGAATGGTGCGGCCAGTGCTTGCGGCGGTTATCCAGCACCAGGATCGGGTGCTCCGGAGAGGGAATGGAATTGTCCGTGTAGAAGACCGTATAGGTCACATCCACCGGCTTTTTGTCATTGGGAGATGAACTAAAATCGAATACAGGCATCGCTTGCCCTCCTGCCATTTTACTATATTCGGCTCCCGCAAATGCTCATCCCTGCAGAATTCTTCAGCTGAGCATTTCCGGAAGGTATCTCCTCGGAGATCGGACTCCGCAGAGCCCGGATCCGGCTCACCTCCTATAGAGGCGAGAGTCTTCTCCGATTGAGAAAAAAGCTCTCCGGGACATCTCCCGGAGAGCCTCAATATCAGCATACCATATTTTTCCGTAATTAGGAAGAGACGGAATCGCTCTTCGCATTCATGATCAGCATCTGCAGACGGTTCTCGATGTTCGCGAAGCTGACGTCCGGATCATAGTCCAGAGGCAGGATCTGCGCATCGGGGTAGAGCTCCTTCAGCTGCTTCGCAATTCCCCGGCCTACCACATGGTTCGGCAGGCAGCCGAAGGGCTGGAGGATCACGAAGGACTTACATCCATGCTTGGCATGGTGAATGATTTCTGCTGGGATCAGTACGCCCTCGCCGGCATCAAAGGTATGGTGGAAGATCGGATCCGAATCCTTCACAAGCTCCGGCATACGAGCCGCAGGGGTGTAGAGCGGGTGCTTCTTCGCTACCGAATCCGTGATATCATGAGCCAGTTCGAAGAAGCTGTTCGCCACATGGATCCAGGTCCTGTCCTTGAATCCCTTCTTGATCTTATATTCTCTAATCTGCGCATCCTGATAGAAGTAAGTCTTCCGGATGACATCCGTCATGCGTGCTTCGATGATCTCGAAGCCGTTCTTCTCCAGATAATCTTCGATATCGTGGTTGGCTCCTGGATGGAAGTTCAGCAGATACTCTCCGACAATCAGTACGGTAGGACGCGGATGGCTCCTGTCATACTGCACCGTCATCCAGCGATCGATGGCCTTCTTGAAGCCCTTCTTTGCTCCGCGGACACCACCGTGCTTCATACCATCGACGATATCGTCCATGCCGGCTTCAAAGCAGGCATTCGCGCTGCCCGGTACCAGCTCATAGGGACGAATCTTGCGAAGCAGCTCCTCCATCACATCGATCATGGGAAGGGCCACCACAATATTCAGAGAGGACATAAGGTCCAGACGGAAGCCGGGATGCAGATCATGATAGTCCACATCATCGTTCGTCACGATCGGAACGTCCGGGAATCCGGCATCGTCCATCGCCTTCCTGAGCAGGGCGCTGTAATGGGTCAGACGGCAATCGCCGATATACTTACCCATGCCTACCGCAAGCTCCTGCCCCTCATACTTGCCGCTCTTCAGTTCTGCCAGAATCTCACCGATGACGATCTGTGCCGGGAAGCAGATATCATTGTGCACGTACTGCTTGCCGTATCGGATGGCATCCTCGCGCCCGATCTCCAGCGGCACCGCATGGATACCGGAAGTCTCGAAAGCGGCCGCCATGATCTGACTGAAGGCATGAGAAGTGTTGGGCACCAGCACAGTCTTCGTCTTGCGGTCTTCCTTCGTGAACTTCAGAGGATAGGGATCCTGCAGGGTACGCACACTATTCCTGATTCCCAGCGCGCGCTTCAGATTCACGGTCTCTACAAAGGATCTCACACGGATACGCAGAGGCCCCTGAATATCGGACTCGTCAAGCTTCAGTACCAGAGGCGTCTTATCCGAGATCTCCTTCATCATACGGATGATCTCATCCGAGAGATAGGCATCATGACCGCAGCCGAAGCTTACGATCTGCACATACTCGAGACACTCCTTCCTTGCTGCAAGGACAGCGGACCCGAGCATACGGGCATGGTAGTTATTCACGACATCGATACGGCTGTTGTGAAGATCCTCCGAATTGATCTCCTCGATGGAATCCGCAGTCAGCACCGGGATTCCCAGCGCCGTGAACATATCCGGCAGATCGTGATTGACCAGCGGCTCATTCTGGTAAGGTCTGGAAGCCAGGACCACAGCATATCTGCCTTCCCTCTCAACATCCTCCATGACCTTCTTGCCTGCCGCCTTCAGCTGACTGCTGAAGGAAGTCTGCGCGGCATCGCCCAGCGCCATCGCCTTCCTGGTGACCTCCGGATCGATATTGTAGTGATCCTTCATCCACTTGGTCAGCTGGCGATCCCGGTCCTCCGGCTCATGCCAGTGGAAGAGCGGCGCCTCGAACTTGATGCCCCAGCGCTTCTCCGGATTGTCCGAATTGCGGATGACGATCGGGTAGCCCTTAACGATCGCACACATGGACTCCGAGGTCTTCTCTGTATTCTCCGACTTCACCGTCGTAATGGAAGGCATGAAGATGCGGTCCACACCGCTCTCGTGGAGCCAACGCAGATGCCCGTGAACCAGCTTAGCCGGGAAGCAAACGGTATCCGAAGTTACAGCCGACAAACCGTTCTCGTAGATTCTCCGGTTGGAAGCCGGCGATACGCGAACCTTGAATCCCAGAGACTTCCAGAAGGTCGTCCAGAAGGGCATGGTATCCCAGAAGGAGAGCACTCTCGGAATACCGATCACCATATGCTGATCCGGCAGAAGGGCAGGTGCCTCGTAATCCTGCAGCAGGAGCTTGGCACGCAGCTGGAAGAGGTTGGGCACACTGTCCTTCTTCAGATTCTTCGAGCGAAGCTGTGCCTTGACCGCCTCATCCTTCGGATCTCCCAGGATCTCACCGCGTTCACAGCGATTGTTGGTGATCCAGGAAGCACCATTGCTGAATCTGACGATCGTACGCTTACAGTGATTGCCGCAGAAGGGGCAGGGACTGTTAGCCTCCTGGGTATAGCCGAAGGCTTCCAGATCATCCAGACCGATGAAGGAAGGGGTCAGTTCCCCGGCTTCATACTTCTCCTTCACGAGAAGTGCCACACCGATTGCACCCATGATACCTGGATAGGGGGCACGAATGATCTCTCTTCCCGTATACTGCTCCATCGCACGGAGCACAGCATCATTGCGGAAGGTGCCGCCCTGAACGACGATCTTATCGCCCAGACTGTCCAAATTGGACAGACGGATGACCTTGGTGAATACATTCTCTATGATCGAACGGCAGAGTCCTGCCATGATATCTTCCGGTGTCTTGCCATTGCGCTGCTCGGTGATGATGGAGCTGTTCATGAAGACCGTACAGCGGCTGCCCAGCGCTGCCGGGTGATCCGAGGCAAATGCTCTTGCCGCAATCTCTGTTACAGGGATCGACAGGGTCTTCGCGAAGTTCTCCAGGAAGGATCCGCAGCCGGAGGAACAGGCCTCATTGACAACGATATTCGTAATGATGCCATTGTCGATCCAGATGGCCTTCATATCCTGACCGCCGATATCCAGAATAAAGGTAGCATCATCCACATACTTCGCCGCCGCCTTTGCATGTGCTACCGTCTCCACCACATGATACTCGGTACCCATGGCCTTATTAAAGAGCAGCTCACCGTAGCCGGTGGAACCTGCCGCCAGGATCTCAAGCTTCGCCCCCGCCTGGGTATAGCGATTCCGCATGCGGATCATCGCCTTCTTGGCTACCATCAGAGGATCGCCCTCATTGTTCGCGTAGAAGGAGGCCATGACCTCTCCATCTTCCCCCATCAGAACGAACTTGGTCGTCGTCGATCCGGAGTCGATACCCAGATAAGCGCGAACCGTCTCTCCTTCCTTCGGCTCCCGGAATTCAATCTCGGAGAGTGCGTGTCTGCGGTCGAAGTCCTCCCGCTCCTTCGCATCGGCAAAGAAGGGAGGGACCACCGGTCCTTCCTCTACGACGCCGTTCGTCAGCTGTTCCTGTACCTTCTCCATCAGTTCCGCTGCGCGGAAGCGTCTCTTATCGTCTGCGAACATGGCAGGCAGAGAC
>R17__coassemble_1002_pt1 | contig 9420 bp, 1 predicted proteins | sample R17__metabat2_low_PE_029 | metagenome-assembled genome bin R17
AGCAAGAGTATAGGCGGACAGGGAGGAAGCTAATTGTCCGCCTGGAGGGGAGGAATTCCGGGAAGTGGGCGTACTGCCAAGATATCAATGCAAGATCAATGCGGCGTCCGTGTGAATCAGACGTGAAAATTGAAACGTATCCATGTTGGGAATTGGCGCGATAATGATAATTAAATTCAGAAAAAGAATAAATATCATACTAAAAAATGAAAATTAATGAAAAAAATTCCACATAAAAGGAAAAAAAAGACTAGTTTTATATGTCTAATAGAATTATAATGATATAAATTAGGATTCATGTGATGATCTCATGAATGCCGAGTTTCAATGAATGCCGAGTTTCAATGAATGCCGAGTTTCAATGAATACCGAACTTCAATGAATGCCGAATTTCAACGAGGCAGAGCTTCATGGATGCATGAATCCTTGTTTGGTCGGGATTTCTATGAACTTTCATCGATCGGGACGGTGGAGGCGACGATATTCCCGGCGGCAGTATTATGCAGCCTGTTGACATGTACACATCAAGGCGGCCTGCGGGCTGTCGAAAAAAAGGAGAATGTTGTATGAGAAAAAAGCAATGGTTACGTGTGTTGAGCACATTCCTGCTCATCCTCGTAATGGTGGCGTCGACTGTATTTGGCTCAGCTTCTGAAGCCAGAGCAGCGTCGTCCAGTGTGAAGACAACAGTATCCACCACAAATAAGACATATAAGCTGAATAAGACAGCTGTGTCCGGTTATGTGGGAGATACGGTAAATTTGTCAGTGAATGGGAACCCTTCAGGTCTCAGCTGGAGCAGTTCCGATAAGTCAGTAGCAAAGGTATCCTCCAAGGGTAAGGTGACGATGGTCGCTCCCGGTGCGGCAAAGATCACTGCGAAGATCGGCAAGACCGAGCTGACCTGCAAGGTGACGGTAGCTGGTATTGTAGATACCAGCATCTCCCTCTATGAAGGAGATAGCTATACCCTGAAGGTGAAGAATAGTTCTTCAGATGTAACCTGGTCTTCTTCCGATAAGAAGGTGGCGACGGTATCTTCCAAGGGCGTGGTGACGGCAGTTGCTAAGGGTGATGCTGTGATCACCGCCAAGGTAGATGGACATAAGCTTCAGGTATCTGTGACGGTCAAGAGCTATACCCTGAATAAGACCAAGTATTCCGGTTATGTTGGCGATAGCTTCACTCTGTCCGTCAGCGGAAGCCCTGATGACGTGAGCTGGAGCAGCTCCAATAAGGCAGTAGCTAAGGTGTCTTCCAAGGGTAAGGTGACCTTAGTAGCTCCCGGTACGGCGAAGATTACTGCGACGATCGGCAAGGTCGAACTGACCTGTAAGGTGACGGTAGCCGGTATCGAGATCAGCGAATGCACCCTCACTGAAGGCGAGACCTATACGCTGACTGTGAAGAACAGCACAGACGAGGTAACCTGGTCTTCTTCTAATAAGAAGGTAGCCAAGGTATCTTCCAAGGGTGTGGTTACCGCAGTTGGTGCCGGTACGGCAACAATCACCGTGAAGGTGGCAGGCCATACCTATACGGTAACGGTAACAGTAGAGGCAGCAGCTCCTCAGATCACCTACTATGAGGTATCCTATCAGGCAAGCGTAAGCGGCGCAAAGGTGCCTGCATCCGAGTCCGCAGAAGAAGGCAGCAAGGTCGGCGACCTGGCAGGCTTCAAGGCCGGAGCTTCTGTTGATGGCTATGACTTCGTAGGCTGGTACTATGATGAGGCATTCACTAAGGCTGTATCCGAGAGCGATGAAGTAACGAAGGATATGACCCTGTATGCACGTCTTGACAAGCAGACCGTATACTATAAGGTATCCTATCAGGCAAGCGTAAGCGGTGCGAAGGTACCGGATGCAGAGAAGGTAGAAGAAGGCAGCAAGGTCGGCGACCTGGCAGGCTTCAAGGCCGGAGCTTCTGTTGATGGCTATAACTTCGCAGGCTGGTACTATGATGAGGCATTCACGCAGGAAGTATCCGAGAGCGATGAAGTAACGAAGGATATGACCCTGTATGCACGCCTGGATAAGATCATCGTAAACTATACGGTAACCTATCAGGCAGCAGGTTCTCTGAAGGATGTCACTCTTCCTGAGAAGGAGACCGCAGAGGAAGGCACGAAGCTTAGTGCACTGGAAGGTTATGCTGCCGGTGCAGAGAAGACCGGTTATAACTTCCTGGGCTGGTACTATGATGAGGATCTGACGAAGGCGGTATCCGAGAAGGATACTCTGACGGCAGATGTGACTCTGTATGCCGGCATGGAGAAGGTGCTGAGTGACTGTACCGTTACTTACCATGGTGATGATGGCGTGACCGTTCCCGAGGCCGTGACCGTAAAGGAAGATACGAAGTTCAGTACCCTTGAAGGTGTGAAGGCCGGTGCATCTGCCGACGGCTACGTATTCGAAGGCTGGTACCGTGATGCAGAGTACAAGACGAGTATCGATGAGGACTCTGTGGTAACGGAGAATACCGACCTCTATGCGCGTATGCTGAAGGATCCCGATCAGATGACGGTAGCGATCGACTACTATGGTGTGACGGATGTGGACACTTCCTATGTGATGACTCTGTCCGCAAGCAGCGTCGATGAGATCAAGAATAATGTCAAGCTGGTAGATCAGAGCCGTGATTCTGCAGCAGCTGTAGATATCATGGTGAATCCGGTGGGTGACTACTATGAGGTCGTACCTGCCGATGGCTTCGAAGAAGGCCATACTTACCAGATGACGATCGATACGGAGAATTCCTCTGTACGTATTATTGCAGACGGCGAAGTACAGAATGTTGCCTGCAAGCACTACAATGTACGTGTTCACAAGGATGAAGTTGCTAATCTGGAACTGAATGATTCCATGATCTATCTGAAGAGCAGCGAGATCAGCCTTCTGAGCGGTGCTCTGGAGAATGGTGTTGTTACTGTAAGTACAGAGGTATCCAACGTGGCAGACTGTGCCGGAACCTTCAGCTACAGCGGCAGCAAGAATCTGCAGGAAGGCACTTTGGTATGTATCTATACCGGTACCAATCCTCAGAACCTGACGGTAGAGGATGATGGCGATACCTCTGAAGAGAATGCAGCATCCTACGTGAAGATCACGGCTGTGAATAATGGTGTCTATACTTATGAGGCAGCAGACTTCACTGATATCATGAATATTCCCGATATCATCCCCATGACGATTGCTGAGGATCTGGATCGCGATTACACCGATGACACGATGACCATCAATATGGAAGACGTGCAGGCAGATATCTATGATCAGATGGACTTTGAACTTGAGGATGACATCGCTGTAGGCGATATCCTGGTACTGTCTCAGTCGAATGCCATCACTCCGACGGCAGCTCTGGATGAATATGAGCTGAAGAAGATCACTTCCGTGAAGACGACAGCGGACGGCAACCTGGTCATCGGCTTCGAAGATACGACCATCGATCAGGTCGTTCTCGATATGGAGGTATATCAGGAGCAGGATCTGGATGTAGAACTGACGGAGGAAGAAATCGAGGAGATCACCGAAGAGGTAGAATCTCAGGCTCTGAACAGCGGCTTCGCAGAAGAGGCAGCTCTGTCTCTGACCGAGTCCGCTCTGCAGACCGATTCCGTACAGGAAGTATTCTCGGAAGAAGAGCTGGAATCCTGCGAGATTCTCTTCGAAGATTCCGTGGAAGCACAAACTCTGCTTGCTGACGATAAGAAGACCGCCAGCGCCAAGATCAAGAACCTGACCACGAAGGCAGTCATCACGGATGACCTGGAGCACTATGAAGGCAAGGACGGTGTTCGTCTGGTACTGGGTATCTTCTTCGACGTAGAGATCTCCAATGCCAAGGGTGATAAGACCATCATAATCGAAGTGGACGCAAGCTTCGCTCAGGAGCTGATGATCACCACCTACTACAACGGCGAAGGCGGCATCGACTGGTTCGAGGTAACCTATGAGCTGGATACCGGTGTGGACTTCGGTACTTACACGGGTCTGGCCATCTCCGCGAAGATCTACACCAAGGAAGGTGACGGAGATGATGACGAGGAAGAAGACGAAGAAGAGGCTAAGAAGAAGTCCAAGGCTCTGACCGATTTCGCTAACGAGTGGAAGGAGATCGGAGAAGAGATCAAGGACGAAGTGGAAGAGGATGAGCTGGCAGCCCGCGAGGAAGAGCTCGGCTCGATCGATACCGATTCTATGTCTCTGACTGATCGCTATAAGGATATGCTGGAGAACGAGACCGACTACCTGGATATCTATGAGCAGGAGCTCTACAAGGCTGAGGCCAGATTCCTGTACGGTTCGGTTGTTCTCTGTCTGGAAGTAAAGGCAGAACTGAAGGCTGATGTCAATATCAGTCTGGGTATGGCATTCGAGCATGCTTATTCGAAGGGATTCGGATTCCATGCGAAGATGTCCACCAGTGAAGGTATGGAGAAGTTCTACGGTTATGTCAATGAATACGAGAACTACTATATCTTCGATGCCTATGCAATGGGTACGCTCGGCCTCAAGGCAGGTCTGAATGTAACGATTGCTCTGGGTATCATCGATAAGGACCTGGCGAGCGTAGAACTTTCTGCGGAGGCCGGTGTCTATGCGAAGCTCTATGCGCTGGCTTACTTCAGCGTAAGCAGTACGGAAGACTGCAACTTCACCGGTGCAGTATTCTTCGATATGGGTCTCTATCTGGAGGTTGGTGCCAAGGCACAGCTCTGGAAGGATACCGTAAAGGCGGAAGCTGAACTCTACAACGAGGAGCTGCCTCTCTTCTATCTGGGAAGCCCTCTGCTGGTACTTGGCTACAATACCGATGACGAGTATGAACCGGATGAGTGGTATGGCACCAATGTGATCTCCTTCACCTATGATCAGGAGATGACGAAGGTCAATGCGATGGATCTGCGTTCCGGCGATGTCTACGATGGTGAGACTGCCAATGCAGACGAAGACGATGACGACTATCCCAACATCCAGGATCCTCTGGATCTGGGCTACCCGATCGATATCGGTAACTTCGGTGACAATGAGAAGACCACGGAAGCAGCAGACCTTCTGGGCAAGACCTGGCTGCTGATGACCGACTATGACTCCTTCTCCGCAGCTATGAATGCAGCGGAAGAAAGCTACGACTACAGCACGGACTACAACTTCGATGCTCAGGTATCGATCATCGAGTCCGATGGTGATGCAGAGGTCTCCTACGATCCTGAGAAGATCTGTGTGACCCTGACTCCCGCACCTGCCACCCGCTATGTCAAGGGTAAGCTGGTGCTGACCCTGAAGAAGTCCCAGGCACTGGGCTGCTACATGTCCACCAGTCCTTCCAAGATCTCCCGTACGGTTTACTTCGAATGGGATGCAACTTCCGAGGATCTGGCAGACGTGGTATACCACTACAACAACACCGAGGACACCGCAGACGAGAGCATTTACACGGCAGAAGATGTCGTTCGCTCCGGTTATGAGTTCACTGCGGAACAGTTCTTCGATCAGGAGACCCCTACCAGAGATGGCTATACCTTCCTTGGCTGGGCGACCAAGCGCGTAGCACTGATGGATACGCTGAAGAATTCCACCACGAAGTATACCGGAAGATATAAGGCCTCCAATTACGATAACTGCGTAGATCTCTATGCTGTATGGAGACCGGATGCCATCTATGTCAATGGTACAGGCGAGTTCGAGGTGCCTGAGCGCTCGGTATATCCCTTCACCGGCGATGCCCTGAAGCTGAGTACGACGAGTGAATGGGACTTCGAGGAACTTCCTGCTTATATCGGCGTGGACATTCAGTTCCGTTGGAATGAGTCTGACCGGACCTATGAGCTCTACTACGATGATATCCGGGCGCTGGATCTGCCTTGCGTCACGAAGTTTAAAGCACTGACCACGCAGATCAAGTCCATGCAGCAGAGACTGAGCAACCGTATCAACTATAGTAAGATGACCCCTGACTACTGTGACTTCAGCGTTCTGGATTATGGTACTTATCAGGCAAATGGTCAGACCAATACTCTGGTTCTGCTTGCGGATCGCTCCGCGGTTACGGTTTATCCCGGCTATGATACCGATGCTGAGGCCGTGACGGTTCAGGTTCCTACCGGTTACAAGACCTATGCATCCCTGATGAGCATGAGTGACTTCCAGTATGAGGGCTACCATATGGTAGGCTTCAAGGATAAGGATACCGGTGCTGCAGTGACTCTGACGGATAAGATCACAGCAGATCAGAATCTGGAGATCCTCTGGGAGGAGAATACGGAGTCCTCGATCTTCGTGGACTACTATATTGAGACTGCAGACGGCACCATGGAAGCACTGGAGCTTAACAAGGAGTATACCTATAGACCTGTACAGATGATCTACGATGCAAGTCATCCCATGAGCCAGCACAGCCTGGATGATTCCTATACGGCAGACGGACAGATTTATGAGAACCTTGTTGTGAAGGTAGAAAACGGCGGACCCGCAAGCTGCGCGAATGGTGAGACCATCTACGAGGTGAACGGCGAGGCACTGTCTAACTGGGTATATCAGGCAAACGGCAGCACGGACAATCCGACCCATATCACTGTCTACTACATGCTGAAGCGCTGCGAGGTAACCTATGTAGATGTTAAGGATGACATCACGGAGACCCTTACGCTGAAGGCTACCGACTCACTGACGGGAGCATTTGCAAGTATGCTCGAAGAGAAGTATCCTGACGTTGACTATGTGGACAAGGGCTGGTACTACCTGAATGACGAGGCAGGCTATTGGCGCGGCGACGTGCACTATCCTGCGGAGACAGCCATCACCGATGATGGTGCAGCTGTTCTTGCGAAGTACGAAGAGGTAGCTGTATATGCGAATCAGGATTCTGCCGAGGTGACCATCGAGTACTACAAGATGAATACCGACGGTGAGACCTACAACGAGACCGCAGACGAGAGCAGAACGGAAAAGCTGCTGGAAGCTGGGGAGAACGTTGACCTGACCGGTTACTATGTAAGCGACCAGAGCAAGTGCGATGGATACTTCTATAGTGCAATGCACAACTACCATGACATCCTTGAAGGAACCAGTAATACCCTCTTCCTGGATCATATCGAGTTCTATAAGAATGGAGATCTGATTGCGGACTCTGCTGACTACGAAGATGGATCGATCGAGGATTGGATGCACTCCGTTACATTCGGTAAGAAGGAAGGTCAGTATACCGTGAAGATCTATGCAAAGCGTCTGCCGGTAACCTATACCTTCACGCACCTGCCTGTCTTTGAGAACGGCAAGCTTGTGGACTGCAATGGAAGTCAGACGGTACAGACCTACAGTGGTTGTAGGGTTTATCTGCCTGGTGTGAGCAGCGATGCAACGGTAACCGGCTATGATAAGATCAGTGAGAACGGAGGCGATATCTCCGGCGACTGGTGTACTGCGGTCGTAACAGTGGACGAGGAGAATCCGGAGACGATCTACTACTGCAACTGGTATCTGACTTATCAGTCTGTCGTGGTGACCGCACGCCAGGGCTCGAAGATCTTCAAGCAGTATACCGCCACCTACAATAGAGCAGGCAATACCTATACCTTCGATGCACCTGAGATCGAAGGACGAAGCCCCGATCAGAGCAGTGTCGCTGTGGAGATTCCTTGTGCGATGACCGAGGTTAAGTCCTATGTGACCTTTAACTATACGACCAATAGCTATTATCTGCTTATTGATGTAGATGGAGATGGAAGTACGGAGGTTACCGGTATCGTCCAGGCATTCGAGCCGCTGCTGACGGTCATTGGCGATATGGCAATCGATACACCTTATAAGGAAGGCGCAACATTCCTGGGATGGACCACAGTCCAGAATGATCCTAACTATATTATCGATGAGACTGCTACTATGCCTGCTCAAGACACGGCGCTCTTTGCTTACTTTGAGGAAGATAAGGTCGGACGCGATGTCGTATATGACCTGGATGGCGGCGAGATCGTAGAGGCAGGTGACACCTACGTCTATGATGGAGATACCCTGAAGCTGCCGAAGGTAAGCAAGAAGGGTTATACCTTAAGTTACTGGACTGCTTATAAGTATCCTGTTGAGGGCAATACGGATATCCAGGAATGGATCGGTATTGGCGGATCTGACCTGGAGAGCATCACAGTAGACTTCTCAGAGTTTGTGGGAGATAGCATTCAGATCAAGCCTGTTTGGTATCAGAATTACATTCATGTCTATGTTGTCGATGAATCCGAGAAGGGTAACCAGGGAGAAGAGATTCGCATGTTCACCTACTTCTATGCAGGTGAGGAGAGCATCAATTCGCTGATTGCCAGTGCCGGTTCCTCGGACTATTGGAAGGAGTGGCTGGATGAGGATCTCTATACTCTGTATACGACCTATGATGCCTCCAATCCTGACAACTGTGTTCTCTGGGATCGTGACTATGACGCTCTCATCTGGGAGGATCTGCCTCTGTATGCAGTACCTAAGGAATATGATACGATAACAATTAACCTGGACCGCAATGGCGGAACAGCCATGGAGACCGATTTCACCGGAAATAATATGGCTATTACCGTAGACGGTAGAACATATGAGGTGCTTAAGACAGAACTCGGTAATCGGGATGAAAGCTTCGAGGATACATTCACGGTTGCATCGGATACGAGTGAGGGTCTTCCCACCAATATCTTCAAGGATGGTTATACCTTCAATGGTTGGGTGCCGGAGAACGGAACAGAGCATATCTGGAGTTTAAATTCGGATACGCTTCAGTATCAGAGAGGTGGAGAGCTGACGCTGGTTGCCCAGTGGATATCTCTCGATTATACGGTTACCTTCGATATCGGTGAGGACGCGACCATTAACATGGATGCATATAATGCCTATGTGGAGACTGTGGCTACTAATTGGAGTCATGTCACTGTGGAACTGAAGGATGACCGCTATATCGTGCTGAGCTACAACTACGATGAGGGAATCTATAAGAATCCTCCGACCCCCGGAGCGGATATCGCGACGAATGGTGAGATGACCTTGTCCTGGTGGGATTACCAGTATCCAAGCGATGACATCTATCAGGGTAGTACCGGAATCAAGCCGGGTAATAACCTTACACCTGACGCTCTGGAGGAGAGAACCTTCACGGCAAGATGGATTGAGGAAGAATAAGTTCGGTTCGCTTGGAGTCGTAACTATGTGACAAACTAATGAGGACCGCCGTCATGGAGCAATCCATGGCGGCGGTCTTCTGTTGCGTGGGGGCGCGACCGCCTGGAGGGGAGGAATTCCGGGAAGTGGGCGTACTTTTGTGGAGGGAGGTGTCCGCCTGGAGAGGAGGAAAGAGTGAATCTAGGCGGATTTTCGTGGAGGCTGGCATCCGCCTAAAAGTGGAAAAAGCAAGAGTATAGGCGGACAGGGAAGAAGCTTGGTG
>R17__coassemble_1006_pt1 | contig 9387 bp, 7 predicted proteins | sample R17__metabat2_low_PE_029 | metagenome-assembled genome bin R17
TACTGTTCTGCTTCTCGATCAGAGTCGTATAGCATCCCAGCAGCCGGTTGATAATATAGAAGGTATAAGAGAAGTGCGTCTCGAAGTTCAGTGCACGCACATCCTTATTCGCCTCATAGGGGATCGAGGCCAGGAAGGAAGTAAATGCTTCGCGAACATCATCTAAATCACCACGGCGAAGCATACCATTCAGATTCAGGAGCCAGTAATCTACCTCAACTGTCCCGGTTGCCGTGAAGTATCCATTCGCAACCAGTGTAATAAATCCGTACCGGACTTCATCGTTCGGATAATCCAAAGTGTATACTCGATCACGCTTATCATACGACTTAATTGTCAAATATCCGCTCTGATAGAACATCGCGAGCGGATCTTCCACATCCGCCCGATAATCCATAAAGTATTCCGATCGATAGGCACGTCCAATCAATTTCTGCATATTGACATTGTGTCCATCCAGCAGCTTAGCAAGGTAAGTCGGTGTTCCCGACTGATACCAATAGCTGTCGAGCTGCATCCGATCAAATGCATTCATGATACTGAATGGATTGTAGATATCCAACAGCTTCAAACTAAAGTGATAGCCATCATACTGCTTCTTCAGCACTTCCTTCATCTCATCCACAGAATACCCCAGCGAGTCCGCCATCTCAGTAACGGGTTCTGCGAATACCCGGTGCAGCTCTTCCTCTGTAATACCGCAGATGGCATCGAACTTACTATTCATGCTGATATCTTTCGCCTGATTGAATCCTGAGAACACCGTAATCTGCGCAAACTTCGTCACTCCCGTAAGCAGTACAAACCGAAGGCTCGCATCTGCCGACTTAAAGGTCCCGAAGAACCCCCGCAGGATATTCCGATTGATCTTCTCCTCCGACTCCCCAAGGACATCCAGCATCGGCTTATCATACTCATCGATCAGGACAACCGCCTTATGCCCCGTCTTCTTATAAGCCTGTTCCAGAACATACTGAAAACGATCTCCAATTGTAGTACAGTTTACATTCTTCCCATACAAGCCTTCCCAGTCCCCAAGGTAGCGCTCAAGCGTTCGCCTTAACTCACCGGGAACACTGAAGTCTCCATTCGCAAAATCCATCCGAAAGACCGGGTAGACCGTCCACTCTGTCTCAAGTTCCTCCATAGCAAGCCCCCGAAACAGCTCCTTCTTCCCCAGAAAGTAAGCCTCCAGCGTACTGATCAGAAGGGACTTCCCGAACCTGCGCGGTCTGGACAGAAAGCAGACATGTTCCTGCGCAAGCTGATAGACCAATTCTGTCTTATCCACATAAGCATAGCCACCTTCAATAATTGTCGCAAAATCCTGAATACTAATCGGATACTTCATAGACGATCAACTCCCTACTGTCCCATCGGACACACTATCTTATATGATTATACCACAACAGGGATGACTTCCACCACAGAAATCATCCCTGTTATATTTTGTCTCTCCCGTCGATCAGCCAAGCTCCCTGCCATGTATTATACTACAAGCAGCACATCACAATTAGTTCTTGCTAAGGCTAATCAGCAGATTCATCGTCATGTTATTAAAAGTATCATTTTATCCCCATCATCATCTGATTATTGACCTTTCGTGTTGTTTTTGATATCATTTTCTATGTCGCATATCGATTTGTATAAATCAGCAAATGAGGCATATATCATGAAGAGACTATCCACGAAGGTGCTTATGAATCTGGTGAGCACTAACCGTAAGCAGCGCCATATGACGCAGAACGATCTGGCTGCTAAGACCGGCATCAACCGGGCGATGATCGGCCGGATCGAGCGTGAAGACTATATCCCCTCCATCGAACAGCTGCAGAGACTGGCTGAGGTTCTGGAGTTCGACATTACCGATCTCTTTCTGGAGGAGAAGGCCGAACCTCCCGAGGCATCGGAGTCCGCACCTTCTGCGAAGAAGTACAAGATTGCTGTGGCAGGTACCGGCTATGTCGGTCTGTCCATCGCAACCCTGCTGGCTCAGCACAATCATGTCACCGCCGTTGACATCATCCCAGAGAAGGTCGAGATGATCAACCAACGCAAGTCTCCCATCGCTGATGAGTATATCGAAAAATATCTGGCAGAGAAGGACCTGGACCTGACCGCCACGCTGGACGGGGCGAGTGCCTATGCCGATGCGGACTTCATCGTGATCGCAGCACCAACCAACTATGACAGCAAGAAGAACTTCTTCGACTGCTCTGCAGTTGAGAATGTCATCGAACTTGTTCTCAAGGTCAACCCGAATGCGACGATGGTCATCAAGTCCACGATCCCCGTTGGCTATACCCGGAGTGTCCGCGCAAAGTATGACACGAAGAATATCATCTTCAGCCCGGAGTTCCTGCGCGAGTCCAAGGCTCTCTATGATAACCTCTACCCTTCCCGCATCATCGTAAGCTGCGATGAAGATAGTGAAGAGAAAGCTCATATCTTCGCGGGGCTCCTGCAGCAGGGTGCCATCAAGGAGAACATCGATACCCTCTTCATGGGATTCACCGAGGCGGAGGCCGTCAAGCTGTTCGCGAATACCTACCTGGCACTCCGTGTCTCCTACTTCAATGAGCTGGATACCTATGCAGAGACCAAGGGACTGGATACCCGGCAGATCATCAACGGTGTATGTCTGGATCCCCGCATCGGCACCCACTACAACAACCCCTCCTTCGGTTACGGCGGCTACTGCCTGCCCAAGGATACCAAGCAGCTGCTGGCTAACTTCCAGGATGTTCCCCAGAACATGATCGAGGCCATCGTAGAGTCCAACCGCACGAGGAAGGATTATATCGCGGACCGCGTTCTGGAGATCGCCGGCGCCTATGAGGCCAACGCCTCCTGGGATATCAACCGGGAGAAGGAAGTCATCGTCGGTGTCTACCGCCTGACCATGAAGAGCAATTCCGACAACTTCCGCCAGTCCTCCATTCAGGGCATCATGAAGAGGATCAAGGCCAAGGGAGCCACTGTCGTCATCTACGAACCGACCCTGCCGGCAGGCTCCACCTTCTTCGGAAGCCGGGTCATCGGAGATCTGAAGGAATTCAAGAAGGTATCTCAGGCGATCATCGCCAACCGCTACAACAGCTGCCTCGATGATGTGGCTGACAAGGTATATACGAGAGATCTCTTCCGAAGAGACTAAGGAATCAGTAAGGAAGGCTTGAACTGCAGGACAGTGATTCCGAAAAGCAGACTTGAACATTGGAATCATAGACTAAGGATACAGCACCTGAGCATTTGGATTATAGATAAGGAATATAGATATGCAGAAGATTGAATTGAAGAATAAGACGGTCCTGGTCACCGGCGGCATCGGCTTCATCGGTGCCAACCTGATCCTGGAACTGCTGAGAACCGTGGAGCCGATCCATCTCGTCACCATCGACTCCAGAAATGATTACTATGACGTATCCATCAAGGATTGGCGTCTCGCTGAGATCCGGAAGGAAGCCGAGAAGCATCCGGCTTCTTCCTTCGAGTTCATCCTGGGCAATATTGCAGAGAAGAGCCTGATCATGGACACCTTCCGGACTTATCAGCCCGACATCGTTGTGAATCTGGCTGCGCAGGCCGGCGTCCGCTACTCGATCACGAACCCAGACGCCTATATCGAGTCCAACCTGATTGGATTCTACAACATCCTGGAAGCCTGCCGCCACTCTTACGATGACGGAGCCTGCGGTGTGGAGCATCTGGTCTACGCCTCCTCCTCTTCCGTCTACGGCAACAATAAGAAGGTGCCCTACAGCACCGAGGACAAGGTAGACAATCCGGTCTCCCTCTATGCCGCGACCAAGAAGAGCAATGAGCTGATGGCCCACGCCTACAGCAAGCTCTACGATATCCCCTGTACGGGACTGCGCTTCTTCACCGTATATGGTCCTGCCGGACGCCCCGACATGGCCTACTTCGGCTTCACCAACAAGCTGCGGAGGGGCGAGACCATCCAGATCTTCAACTACGGCAACTGCAAGCGCGACTTCACCTACGTCGATGACATCGTAGAGGGCGTGAAGCGCATCATGCAGGGCGCACCGGAACGCAGGATCGGTGAGGACGGTCTGCCGGAGGCTGCCTACGCAGTCTACAACATCGGCAACAACAGTCCGGAGAACCTGCTGGACTTCGTTGACATCCTGCAGCAGGAACTGATCCGTGCGGAAGTGCTGCCTGCAGACTATGACTTCGAAGCACACAAGAAACTGGTGCCCATGCAGGCCGGAGATGTACCGATCACCTACGCAGACACCAGCGCACTGGAGAGAGACTATGGATTCAAGCCCGCAACGAGCCTGAGAGATGGACTGCGAAAGTTCGCAGAGTGGTATAAGGAATTCTATCAACTCTAGAGGATATGGTCCCCCTAAAGCAGACAAGGTAAATAACGAAATCGTAAACGATATAACAGATACCTCAACAGGGATGACTTCCACCACAGAAATCATCCCTGTTCTATCTCACATTACTCCCACTGTGAACTTTGCAAAAAAAGTCACACAGGGGATGCAAAGTTCACAATTATACACCGGAACGATGATCGATATCATACCCATAGCATCCCCTTCCTTGCATGAACCCGCTGCTTCAGAGGGCATGCAAATGCTCTAGAATGTCACTTCCCCATCATGACTTAAGAGTGAAACTGCATCCACACCTTCCAGGCTCATGACCGCCTTCACAAGTTCTGCTCCCTGATCTGTTCGAAGTTCCAGAGACAGGTCTAAGGCTGCAGAGGTCAGGTTACGGCTCTTGACGGTATAGAACTTCGCAAAGCGGGTCACCTGCCCCAGGATCCGTTCCTCGGCTTCCAGATCACTCGCATTCACAATGAGAATCATAGGAGCCTTGGCCACCGGAAGCCTGTCCAGGACTACCAGGGCAAGGGTTACCACCAGCGACAGCAGCACGGCGAAGAAGGCAAAGCCCGCACCGCAGATGATACCGATGCTGATGGACCAGAACAGGAAGGACAGATCCATCGGATCCTTGATCGCCGTTCGGAAGCGGACGATGGACAGGGCGCCCACCATACCAAGAGATACAACAACACTGGACTGGATGGTGACGATAATTGCAGAGGTGATCAGAGCGATGGTGACCAGAGAGATATTGAAGTTCTTGGAATAGAAGGTCTTCCTCGTCAGGACACGGTAGACGAAAAAGATATAGAGACCGAGCACCAGGGTCACAAGCAAAGCGATAGCTACCGACCGGTAAGTGATCTCTGCGCTGGCGTATCCCTCCAGGAATGATTTTTTAAATATATCTGCCATAGGATATGTATGTCCTTTCCATAATTTCTACATTGTATACCTTCGGCAAAGAAAGTACTTCGAGAAGGCAGTCTGCGTCAGACCGTCCAGCTGAAGCGCCCGATAGATGGGATCCGGCAGGAACTCATCATACTTGACCTCCAGCAGCTGAAGGCCCCGCTGCATCACCGGACGCTTGGGCATTTGCTCATCAAAGAAATGCTCGAATGCCCGGGAGGAGGAAATGTGGGTGTCCAGTGTGATCCTCACATTCCCTGTCCTGCAGATATAGGGGATCCTGTCATAATCCACAATGATGACAGGATGGGCCCTGCGGGTTCTGATCTGCAGCTGCATGTCCCGCATCAGAGGCGTCAGCTCCGACAGATCCGACCGGATCTCGCCTCTTACGAGCTGATCATAATCCCTTCGCGTGATGGCCATGGAAGTCTTCCGCGTCATGCCGCGCTCCTTGCGCTTGCACTCCAGCATGATCCGATCAGCGCTGTGATCATAGATGCGGATCCGATACTTGGCCCGCGGTTCCGCGCCGCTCAGGTTATCGTAGTAGCAGCTGTTGTAATAATCATCGAAATAGATCGAGCGGATATTGTAGATACCGAACTTCCCGGCATGCGGATCCGGCATCATCAGCCCCTTGAGGCGCAGGCGGATCAACTCCTTCTGCCCTTCGGAGATCAGATACTTGAATTCATGACGATAGCGTTCTTCCGACATAGCATCATCTCCTCGACTTCCTTCCTCTTCGCAGGTCGATCAGCACTAACAGGGTACCCGTAAGTCCGAACAGACCAAGTCCCCCCAGAATGATTCCATACTTTCTACCATACTTTCGCAGAGCAATGCGGACCAGCTGCAGGTACCGGTTCCCTGTGGCTCCCTGCGTATCCTGTTGCGTATACGCGCTCTCCGTTCCCTGATCGGAATCTAAGCTCTCTGCCTCTGAAGCAGCGGATTCTGCCGCCGCTTCTTCCATCGTTGCGTTCTCCATCCGTGCAGACTCGGATGCCGACCCGCTTAACCAATAGTCATCCAGGAAGCGGATGCGCTGCTCGATGAATTCCCTCATGCGTTCGGTCGCGGCGGCACTGTCTGCGGACGTCTTATCTAACTTTCCTTGCCAGCGGATGTCGTCCATGGCTCTGGCGCTTCGAATCATATCCTCCAGCTGAGGAAGGTCCGTCTCTATGAACTGCGACAACAGGGGCCGAACCGTATCCTCATAGCGTGCGATCACCTTCTCCCGGAAGGAATCATACGCCAGCAGACCGGGGAACCAGCTGTAGAATTCATCAGAATCCAGCAGCTTGGTCGGATCACTATAGGCCGTCGTCCAGATCGTATTGTCATTCCCCAGCGACAGATCGAAGTCCCACACCGCTGCCGCATAGATGCGTCCATCCCCGGCGATATCCCAGTAGAAGTAGGAACTGTTCAATTCCAGCTCGCCGTTCAGGAAGACCTCATGCAGCAGATAGAGATCCGCCCAGGAGTCGAAATCGATCATCTCCTCCAACGAGGAGCCCTTTGCTGCAACCGCCTGCTCCAAAGCATTCAATTTCTCCTTCAGCAGAGCTGCCTTCTCCTCTGTGGGAGCAAAGGAATCCTCCAGCTGAATGCTCTTCCCACCCTCGGTATAGAAGCCGATGGAATCACTCCCCCAATGATTCTCATAGTTAGCCAGGAAGAGGATATCATCCTCCGAGATATTCAACCGGCTTTCGGATACCTCCACCGGTTCCGTCAATTGATACAATCCCTGATACTGACCATCCACATACAAGTCCACATATACAGAGGCAGGCGTCCAGAGGGTTCCCAACTGATCCGCGAAATCATAGACCAGCTTGTTGCGCATCTGGGTCTCATCGTAGGCATTCGCCAGCAGAACCCACTTCTGAGAGGCTCCCATGCCAAAGAGATCGATGCTGTCCGCCAGGTTGAGCCGATAGGGCTTCTTCTCACAGATCCATGTTGAATTCCCTCTTCCGTGAAATTCTCCATGATACTCTTTGTCTGAATGATAGATGGCTGTCCCCTCTGCGCTGTAGACATCTACATTAACCTTCGCCGTATTGGTCTTATCTGCATTCACTGCCTCCAGAGAATCACTCTCCGTATCAATAAAGAGAGCGGCTGTATCAGCAGACTGAAGGATGCTAAAGCTTCCTGTGGTAGTACCATAGCGAATAGAATAGGACTGCTGAACGGTCAATCCCGATAGGCTCTGCCCACTCCGGTAGGTCTGCTCTCCGATTGATACGGACTTCCGGCTTCCGGTTTCAATTGTCACATCTGACAAAGCCGCATAGGAAGGGAGGAAGAGGTAATAGGAAGACTCCTCATTGTCACTCTCTGCTTCCCATAGCGAAATGGTATCTGTCTTCCCATCGTGCGTGATGCAAAAGGATATCTGTTCCGTCAGGTCCGCCTGCAGAGCATGGAGACCGATCGCACAGAAAAACAGCATGCCGGCGGCAAGAAGAAGGATCGGCAGGTAATTCCAGAGCCTATACCTGCCGGCGGCAAACTTGTATGCAGAACGCTTGGGTCTCATTGCAATCTCCTATATGTAGAATTGTTGACGACTTATTGATAATTCTTTTTCATTTTATCACAATCAGCATCTGTCGTGAAGTCCAACTTCAAGTTATTGAAGCTACTTATATTGACTATCCGTGTCACAATACCACAACAGGGATGACTTCCACCATAGAAATCATTCCTGTTCTATCTCACATTACTCCCACATCCCCGGCTTGCACAGGATCTCATGCACCCGCGACTGCAGGATCGTCGACGAATAGCTCGGCGTGATCACCGCCGCCGTATCCACACCATGGGAGCTTCCTCCCATCGCCACCACGGCCTTCCCGTAAGGGATCTCATCGGCATCCAGCGCCATCACACTGATCTCCACCGCCACCTTGGTGCCCTGCCCGAACATCCGCAGCGCCGCAGCCATGATCTCCAACGGATACTGCCCCTTGAAAGGACCCGCTGACACTCCGCTCGCCGGCACTCAGCGCATGCGCTGCCGTCACAACCGAAGCCCCGCGCGCAATCAAAGAAGCCTTCACCTCCGGAGACATCTTATTGACACCATGAGAAGCCGCATTCGAGCAGGAACGAACGACCACGATCTTCCCATGGAAATGCTCTGCCTCCGCGAGCTCCAACAGCTGCAGGGCGGTCGCACCGGAACCGGAGGAGATCACAATGTCAGTATCAAGCTCCCGGGCCTTAGCAAGAGCAAGCTTCCTACTTGATCACTCCGTACTTCCGCATCAGTTCCACCCGCTCATTCCCAATCCGAATACTCTCCGCTGCGCTATTCCCATCCTTATTACCTGCCGTCTCCTTACGATAGATCATAACTCTCTGCACCCAGGCCACCGGCAGCAGGAAGGGCATCTTCTTCAGATAGGTAAAGCGATCCGACAGTTGATCCGCCGGCAGACATACGGCCTTCACCACAGCATGCACTCTTCCGCTCGCAGCCTTCTCACCACGCTTATCAGCAATCAAGGCACTGAGGGTAATATTGCTGCTGTGCTTGCGACTCATATCTGACTGCCCATAGACGCCGGACGCCAGCAGATCTTCCAGCATCGCTGTCTCATCGACTTCGATTGCTCTCCATTCCTCCGGGTAGCAAGCCTCCACCGGATCAAAAGTCAGATACTTCTCCCCGATAACAAACATTGACGCTGCAAACAGATCCGCTCGTACTTCCCTCAGGCAACCCAGCACATAGTCCCAGTCGATCTCCCGACCATAGCGATTCGCATAGAGATTGATATCGCACACCTGGCGAATCCCAAAACCGCTATGCAGGAAGTGCTTGAATGAATGAAGGATCAGGTAGAGCAGATGATCTGTCGGATTCATCGTCAGGAACTTCGTCCCCTGGATCTCCACCTCCATCAGACCACACGCTCCCGCATGCCCCGCCTCCAGCCGAGTATGAATCCCATCGAAGAAACGATTCAGATCCCCGTAAGCCTCCGACTCAGGCGGGAACATATGCTTGTGAAGTTCAATATAGATGGAGCTGCCAACCTGTCCATAGGGAACCTCATAGACATTCTCGATCTCC
>R17__coassemble_1011_pt1 | contig 9345 bp, 8 predicted proteins | sample R17__metabat2_low_PE_029 | metagenome-assembled genome bin R17
GTTGATCTCCGTGTAGACCAGGATCACTGTGACTACCATGGTCATGGCCTGGTCATTGCGGAAGAGCTTGCGGAACATCTCGATGACACCGGGGGCTTCCATCTCATCGTCCACGATCTTCTCGGGAACCGTGATGACGCAGATGGTCTCGGAGATCAGGAAGAAGACTGCGATGATCAGGGCCCAGTACTTGAAGCCGATCCGATAGTCTGCGAGCAGGGCACTGCCGCTGAGGATCGGGACGATCTGCATCGTGAGCACCGTGGGAATCGCGTCACCGATGCCGGAGCAGGAACGGGCCAGGGAAGACAGGCCTTCACGGTCCTTGCCGGGCTCCGTGATCGCGGGGATCATCGACCAGAAGGGGATATCCATCAACGTGTAAGTAATGCCCCAGCCGAAGTAGAATACGATCAGCCAGATCTTCAGGCCGCCATCGCCGATGGACTCCGGAACACCGAAGAGGGCATAGACAGTCAGAGCATTGAGAGCGGTACCGCAGAAGATCCAGGGGCGGAACTTGCCGAAGCGGGTCCGAGTCTTCGCTACGACGATTCCCATCAGAGGGTCGTTGAAGGCGTCGAAGACACGGGCGGCCATCATGATGGAACCGATCAGGGCACTGCTCATGCCGAGAACTACATTGTAATAGTACAGAAGGTAACTGGCCACCAGCATATAGACGATGTCCTTGCCGACGGCGCCCAGGCCGAAGGCGGCCTTATGTTTTGCGCGCAATTGCATGATACTGCTCCTCTCCGAAAGGCAGGGTTCAAGTATGACCTTTCGTCATTTTTCTCTATTCTAGCATGAATTGGACCAATCGACTATATGAATTTGGAGGATGGTGGAATCTTGACTTTCCTATTCGGCATCTTCGGAGTATAATATCCTGTAGTTAGAGTCAGCAAACTTCGGATGAGGCTGTCTTGCAGCGGTCTTAGGTTCGGGGTTTGTCTCGGTTGGAGGCTTGTATGCAATATTTTGTAACCTTTCTGGAAGGGATCCTGACCTTCATCTCCCCCTGTCTTCTGCCGATGCTTCCCATCTACCTGGCCTGGTTTGCCGGGAGCAGCAAGCGTGAGCGGGCATGGGTGAATGTTCTGGGATTCATTCTGGGATTTACGATCGTCTTCGTGAGTCTCGGCGCATTCTCCGGCGTGGTCGGCAGTCTGCTGACGGTGCATCAGACGGCAGTGAATCTGGTGACCGGCGGCATTGTGGTCCTGTTCGGTCTCAGCTATATGGGGATCCTCCCGATGGCTTTCCGCGGCGGTGTTCGCTTTGCCTTTGATGACCGTCTGGGCTTCCTGCAGGCGGTGCTCTTCGGGGTAGTGCTGTCCATCAGCCAGACCCCCTGCATCGGTACCTTTCTGGGGTCTGCTCTGATGCTGGCTTCCCGGCAAGGACATGTGAGGGAGGGCATGCTGCTCCTCTTCCTCTACTCTATGGGGTTGGGGATCCCCTATCTCTTATGCACACTGCTCATGGACCAGCTGCGCACCACGATTCAGTGGATCAAGGTACACTACGCCGTGATCAACCAGGTCTGCGGTGTCTTCCTGGTGGTGATCGGACTGCTGATGGCCACAGGGGTCTTCGGCTTATACTTAAGTCTGCTGAATTAGGCAGGAATTCACAGCGATATGAATACCGGAAGATGAAAGATAGATTCCGGAAGAGGGAGGATAGAAGGATGAAGCATGGGAAGATTCTCCTGCCGGCAGTTCTGCTGGTGCTGGTCCTGGCAGGCGCCGGTGTCCTGTACCAACAGCTGGGAAGCAGCGAGAAGACAGAGACAGAAAGTCTGAGCATGGACGAAGAATCGGATAGAGCTGAAGATACGGATGATACGGACGATACAGATGACACTTATACCCCGCCGCTGGCAGCGGACTTCTCATTCACGGATACCGATGGGAATCCCGTGCGGCTGGCGGACTATATCGGGGAGCCGATCGTGCTGAACTTCTGGGCGAGCTGGTGCAGTCCCTGCACTTCGGAGCTTCCGGGATTCGAGAATGCGTGGAATACCTACGGGGACCGGGTGCAATTTCTGATGGTGAATGTCACCGATGGCTATCAGGAGACGGTCGATACGGCGTCGTCCTTCGTGGAGGAGGAAGGCTATCTCTTCCCGCTCTACTTTGATACGACCGGCGAAGGGGTGAATGCCTATGGCATATATTCGATTCCGCAGACATTCCTGATTGACAGCGAGGGCTATATACAGACGCAGTATGTGGGAGCAGCGACGGAGGAGAAGCTGGTGAAGAGCATAGAGAAGCTGCTGGCGGCGGAGGAATGAAGGAAGGGACTGTGAATCATGAAGATGCATGATTCACAGTCCCTCTTTCAATGATTGACTATATTGTCAGATGCGGATTAGTAAGCAGTGGTCATAGCGCCATCCAGCAGAATGGTCTGTCCGCTGATATAGGTGTTGGCCTCGCTGCAGAGGAAGGTTGCCAGACGGCCATACTCATCTACCGTACCATAACGAGCCATCGGGAACTTCTTCAGATCTTCCTTCTCGTAGTCTGCTACTGCGATGCCTGCCTTTGCCGCACGAACTGCATTCAGGTTGGTGATACGAGCGGTACCGATTCGGCCGGGTCCGATTACATTGACGAGGATGTTATCCTTACCAACTTCACGAGCCAGAGTCTTGGTCATGCCTACAACACCCATTCTCATGGTATTGCTGAGGATCAGATTATCCAGGCAGTCCTTCACGCTGGAGGAAGTGCTGTTGACGATACGGCCGCCGCCGAGACGCTTCATGCTGGGCAGTACGGCACGGATCGTACGTACATAGCTCAGCAGGCACATGTTGAATGCCCCTTCCCACGCAGCATCGTCGAATGCGGTGAACTCTCCGGGCTTAGGACCGGGGCACATATTCACCAGAGCATAGATATCACCCAGCTTCTCTACCGTGTAATCTACCAGAGCCTGAATATCCTCAGCCTTATTCACATCACACAGGAAGGTCTCGGGACGATTACCGGTCTCCTTCTCAATATCCTCCTGTGCTGCATAGAGCTGCTCCTTGTAAGGCTCAGCGGTACAGATCATAACCTTTGCGCCTTCACGAGCCATCTCCATAGCGATTCCCTTGCCCAGACCTGCTGCAGATGCCATACACAGTACAACCTTATCCTTTAAACCGAATTCCATTCTTATATCCTCCTTATTGATAGTTACCGGCAGATTCTTCTCTCCTGATCCGCTCAGCTCACATTGAATTGATTTACAACAAACTGACTTATATTGTTTTATTGATCTTTTATTCCATCTCAGGATGCTTCTTCAGATCCACTACCGGATTGATGAGAGGTTCCATCGCGAACCCATCGGGTCCATAGATACGGCACTCGGCGATATCTCCATCCGCAATAGCGAATGCTCTCGGGGTTCCCGTGGAGAGTACATCACCGGCGTACCATCCCTGGATGCTGCTGTGAAGAGATACCAGTCGTGCCGGACGGTGGGTCATATTGCGAACGATATTCTTCGCATAGACTTCTCCATTGTGCACACTCTGGACCTCAAGCTTCAGTACATCGGGTACTTCATCGGGCGTTACCAGCTGAGGTCCGAAGGAGAGGAAGGTCGGGAAGTTCTTCACGATCGTCAGATATCTCGGATTCCCCTTCACATACTCATTGCCCTTCAGAATCGACTCTTCGGTCATGTCCAGGATGGTGGTGTAGCCAACGACGGCATCCAGCCAGTTGTCTTCCGCCACATCACGGCAATCCTTACCCATGATCACACCAAGTTCTGCCTCCGCAGTGGTTCTCAGAGCTTCCTTCAATCTGGGAAGCTTAATGTCATCCCCCTGTCCTACGATGATCTCCGCCTGCTTGAAGAAGCTTCCGGGGAATCCCTGAGGTGCCGCGTCCCCTATGTCACCGGCGTGATCGACATAGTTCAAACCAATACCGAAGATACGTCTGGGGTTGCGGTAGAGGGGAGCATAGACAACTTCCTCTGCGGGTACTACTCCCGGTATCGTCTCAAGCTCAGCCTTACCGCCCTCCTGATACCACTGCGTCAGCCTGGGAATCTCCTGCTTCTGAATCATACTCATCAGATCCGTCGACCATTCGGTTCCCTTCGCTGCATTCAGAGCAGCCACCGGAAGGATGCCCTTCTCTGTAACGATACCGGCGATTTCTTCTCCCTGTACTTTAATTGTTGCAAAGCGCATATTTGTTCCTTACCTCCTTGTGACAGAAAGCTCTGGCAGTTTATACTGTCGTCTCTTCCTCCATATACAGATTCTCACTGCGTGCGACTACCATGGTCGTTACTACATCACCGGTAACATTGAAGGTCGTATTGGCCATATCGATCAGACGGAAGATTCCTGCGATCAGACCAACGATCTCCAGCGGTAATCCCATATTGGTGAGCAGGATCGTCGTCATGATGATGGCACCGCCGGGAACACCGGGGCATCCCATAGCTACCAGGACGGTAGATACTACGATATTCAGCAGTGCGCCGGGTGTTAAGGTAATTCCATAGATCTGTGCTGTCAGCACGATTGCTGCTGCATAGTAGATGCATCCGCCGTTCATATTGATCGTAGCACCCAGAGGCAGGGAGAAGGAGGACAGCTCGGAAGAGATATGGAAGTCATCATTGACAACCGAGGTCGTAATCGGAAGACTTCCGCTGGAGCTTGTCGTACTTGCCGTAACTACCCATACCTTCCAGATATTCTTGAAGAAGGTAACCATCGGAACCTTCGCAAGGAAGACCACCATCGGAACATACATCAGGAACACCAGGATTACATCCGAAGCATATACGGTCATGATCAGTTTTCCGAGAGGTCCGAAGATCTTCAATCCATAGGAACCTACGGAGTCTGCCAGCAGTGCACACACACCGATGGGGGAGAACTCCATAACGATGGCAGTGATCTTATACATGGCATTGGCACCCAGCTGAATCGCATTGCTGATCTTCTCTCCTTCTTCTCCCATCATGATCAGAGCGATTCCCAGGAAGATAGAGAACACGATGATCTGCAGCATATTAGAGTCCGTGAATGCCTGGAAGATATTGGAAGGGAACATATTCGTCAGTGTATCGATCACACTGGGCATTGCCTGCTCTTCATATTCTGCTGCCTCAGACAGAGCTGACATATCGAATCCCTTGCCGGGGTTGATAAGATTGGCCATCAGCAGGCCGATGCCGACAGAGATGGCAGAGGTCAAAGCATAGAGACCTACGACCTTTACGCCGATATTTCTCAGTTTCTTGATATCCTTCAGGTTCGCTACGCCTGCCGTAATCGACAGGAATACCATAGGTACCACGATCATCTTGATCATATTCAGGAAGATCGTACCCAAAGGCTTGATGACACTTGCTTTCTCACCGAAGATAAGTCCGATGACGATACCCAGGCCAAAACCGATGAAGGTCTTCACCGCAAGGCTCATTTTTTTCTTTTCTTTCATACTTTTTTGCTCTCCATAGATCATAGAACAGCAGGAATTCCCCTCTTTTGTCTCCTCTGTATCACTTGTGTGTCATATCCCGGAAATGCTCTTACTTTGAGCATTTCCCACGATTACTTCTTCAGCTGTGCGATTCCCTCAGCGAGTCTGCGGCATCCTTCTACCACATTCTCATAGCTATTCGCATAGCTCATTCTCAGATAGCCTTCACCGCCGGGGCCAAAGACATCTCCGGGTACCAGAGCGATCTTCGCATGCTCCAACAGCCAGGACGCCAGATCTGCCGACTTCATTCCAAGCTCCTTGCAGTTAATGAAGATATAGAATGCGCCCTTCGGGCACTGGCAGTGGATGCCGGGGATCCGGTTGATTGCTTCTACTGCATAGTCACGTCGTCGCTCATATTCCTTACGCATGTTCTCTACTTCGTCTTTCTCCTGGCGGAAGGCTGCGATCGATGCCTCCTGTACGAAGTTTGTTGCACACGTAGTGCAGTGCTGATGGAACTTGTTCATCGCTGTGATATACTCTTCGGGTGCCGCCACGTAGCCAAGTCTCCATCCGTCCATCGCATAGGCCTTGGACATGCCGTTCATGGTGAAGGTTCTCTCCTTCATTCCGGGCAGACTTGCGATACTGATATGCTTCTCTCCGTCGAAGATCAATCTCTCATACACTTCATCAGAGATAACCATGATATCATGTTCGCGGACGATCTCTGCAAGTTCTTCCAGGGTACTCTGCTGCAGAACACCACCGGTCGGGTTGTTCGGGGTTACGATGACGATAGCTCTCGTGCGGTCTGTAATCTTGGAACGGATCTCGTTCAGATCCATCTGGAATCCGGACTCTTCATTCAGGCTGTAAGATACCGTCTTAGCCCCCAGCATGCCGGGAACATTGATATAGTTCAGCCATACAGGATCCGGTACCAACAGTTCATCTCCCTCATCCAGCAAGGTTGCCAGAACAGCAAACACAGCTTCCGATAATCCTACCGTAACCAGTACTTCCGCTGCCTTATAGTCGACATGATTCTCACGATTCAGCTTCTCAGCAATCGCCTGTCGAAGCTCCATCAGACCAAAGTTGGAAGTATAGTGCACTTTGCTCGCATCCATCGCCTGCTTGGCTGCAGTCTTGATATACTCGGGAGTATCGAAGTCGGGACGGCCGATCTCGAAATGGATCACGGTCTCTCCGGCACACTCCATAGCCAGTGCCTTCTCATTCACTTTGCGGATTCCGGAAGGAGTCATCTTGTTAATACGCTCAGCAATATGATAGTTCAAAATTTTCTCCTCCACCCGCCGGATCCTTACAGCATCCGGCAGATCAGTCTTGTCTATGAGTTGCTCCAACACATCTGCAGATTGTTGTTTTGATATTCATATTATAGCAATTTAGTACTTTAAAGTATAATTCTTATATGATGAAGAAGTTATACTTGAATTCTTATAGCGTAATTCTCCGTGAACCACATCCTGGTGATGTACGATGTGACCATATTTTGATTCACTCCTGCATTTTTTTGTCGCTTTATGCTAAAATAATAGATATATGTAATTCGGATCCTTATTCACGTGCAAAGGAGTTCTCCCTATGTTAGAGTACAGAGATTATATCTGGGAAGTGTATCAGCAAAAAAGTTTCTCCAAAGCTGCCCGCAAGCTTTACGTGTCTCAGCCCTGGCTTAGCTCCGTGGTAAAGAAAGTAGAGAAGGAGGTGCAGCAGCCGCTCTTCGACCGAAGTACCAACCCGATTTCCTTAACGGAGGCCGGTGAGTACTACATGAAGAAGATCGAACAGGTGCGCCTCATTGAAGACGAGATGAAGAAGCACTTCGCAGATCTGCATGCTCAGAGTGGGGTCTCCCTGAAGATCGGCAGTTCGATGTTCTTCTGTACCTATGTTCTTCCGCAGCTTCTCAGTGACTTCTGCGGCGAATATCCGGAATCGGTCATTACCTTCACCGAAGGAGTGACAGCCGAACTTCATAATCAGCTGGAGAAGGGACGCCTGGACTTCGTCATGGAAGTGGAGAAACCGCAGAGCAAAGGGCTGGAATCCCGCATTCTTGCTCGTGAAGAATTGATCCTGGCAGTTCCTTCTTCCTATGAACTCCCGGAAGAAGTCGCCTGCAGTGCCTATACCTTCGATGAGTTCTTACATCGGAATGAGAGTCCGCTGAATAAGCCCGCGGTGAACCTGTCATCCTTCCGGGATTTCTCTTTCATCATGCTGGCTGAGGGCAATGACAGCAACCGACGAGGCCTGGACCTCTGCCGAAATGCAGGCTTCACACCGAAGGTATCCATGTATCTTACGCAGATGATGACGGCTTACTACCTGGTCTGCGAAGGGCAGGGCATCTCCCTCCTGCGTTCTACGATTCCGGAACATGTAACTCCCAATGGGCATGTGAACTTCTTCTTATTGGATGACGATCTGGCTCAGCGCAATATCTACATCAGCTATCGGCAGGGGAAGCTGAAGCCCATTCACAGGGAACTGATCGACTATATCTGCAGTGGAGATCTGCAGTGAAAGCTATACAGAATATAAAAAGGAAGAAACAGGGTACAGATCCTTGTACTCTGTTTCTTCCTTATTAATATAGTATGTATCGGACGGATTACACCGCCTCAGGCGATGTCCCCGAACCGGGCGATCTTCTCCATGAGCCCGGTCAGGCGATCACTGTTCTTCCCCAGGATTCGGATGACGATGTCCCGGTCGGCGGTTCTTGTGACGCCGCCCTCTACCCCTTCGGTCTCGTCGATCATGCCGCGGACCGCGCTGATCCATTCTTCGGATCTGGGGACATGCACCTGCAGCATGGTTGCCAGATGGGTATAGCCTTCATACATCCCGTAGTCCTGCATGTCTGTCTGCGAGGGCTCGTACCTGGTATTGTCATAGTAGATCAGGTTTTCTCCCTGATAGATGCGGACCCGGTTGCGGAAGGCGGTATAGGCGAAGGCTTCTCCGTGTGCGATGCGTCCGGCAGTCAGGACTTCTGTCATGATCAGCTGAGAGGTCTCATCTTCCAGATAGATCTCCGACTGGCTTCGATAGTCCGACTGTCCGAAGGGAATGGTCGGCAGCGGGGTATAGTACAGGGAAGCGTCCTTCGCGATCCGAATCCGGACCTCCCTTTCCGCATGCCCTTCTTCCATCCGGTGGATCTTCTCGAACGCCTGTGAGACGAATTCCATATGGGCGCCTTCTTCTATGGTGAAGGAGAACTCCTGGCGATCGCCTGCCATGATTCCCGCAGATGCGGTGAGGACCATCACGGTCATCCGGTCCTTCTTCTCATAGAAGGGGCGCATCACCTTGAAGGGCGCGGTGAAGGAGACGTCCGACAGGATGGTCTTCCCATCCTTGTAGGAGGCGGTAAGATGCAGGCGGGAAGTTTTACCGAACTTATTCTCTTCCATCATAGGCTAGCATCCTTCCAGCAGGACATTCTTCTTGATCCATGCGATCACCTCTGCTACGCCATCCTTCGCGCGAAGATTCGTGAAGATAAAGGGGCTGTCGCCGCGCATTATCCTGGAATCACGGTCCATCACCTGCAGGTCAGCACCGACATAGGGGGCCAGATCGATCTTGTTGATGACGAGCAGGTCAGAGCGGGTGATTCCGGGTCCTCCCTTTCGGGGGATCTTATCGCCTTCTGCTACATCGATGACGAAGATCGTGGCATCGACCAGCTCCGGGCTGAAGGTGGCCGACAGATTGTCTCCGCCGCTTTCGATGAAGAGCAGTTCGATATCCGGGAAGCGGTCCATCATCTCATCGATCGCTTCCAGATTCATGGAGGCATCTTCTCTGATGGCAGTGTGCGGGCAGCCAC
>R17__coassemble_1019_pt1 | contig 9306 bp, 5 predicted proteins | sample R17__metabat2_low_PE_029 | metagenome-assembled genome bin R17
ATTAACGCAAAACACTACAACATGCTTATTTTCTACTTGCCCCTGTCCCTGTCGGCTGAGTATAAGGCAGATGAGATGCTGGATATGGACCGAGATATCGTATGCCGGACGGTGAATGGAAAGCCGATCAAGCCGAAGACCCTGGGTCAGAAGCATTACGTGGATACGATTCGTGAGAAGATGATCACATTCGGTCTGGGACCTGCCGGCACAGGCAAGACCTACCTTGCGATGGCCATGGCAATCCAGGCCTTCAAGGACAATGAGGTCAACCGCATCATTCTGACGAGACCGGCGATCGAGGCCGGCGAGAACCTTGGCTTTCTCCCCGGGGATCTGCAGAGTAAGATCGATCCTTACCTGCGTCCCCTCTATGATGCGCTTTATCAGATCATGGGCGCTGAGTCTTATCTTGCGAACTTCGAGAAGGGACTCATTGAAGTGGCACCACTTGCCTACATGAGAGGACGAACCCTGGACAATGCATTTATCATTCTTGACGAGGCACAGAATACGACTCCTGCGCAGATGAAGATGTTCCTGACACGTATCGGATTCGGCTCTCACGTGATCATCACCGGTGATCCAACGCAGAAGGATCTGCCGAGCAATCAGACCTCGGGACTGGATATCGCGGTGAAGGTCCTTCGTGAGGTTGAGGATATCGGAATGGTAACTCTGACGAATAAGGATGTGGTCAGACATCCTCTGGTACAGCAGATCGTAGAAGCATACGAGAAGTATGAGAAGAAGGAAGCCTATCAGGAGAAGCGGAAGGAGACTTATCGCTTAAGAAGGAGATTGAACAATGACCATCAGCATTGAGAAGGAGACAGAACTGACGCTGGACTTCGACTATGAGGCGGTGCTTCGCCGAGTGGTAGAGGGGGCAATCGCTTATGAAGAGTGTCCTTATGAGGCTGAAGTCAACATTCTCCTGACGGATGACCCTGAGATTCATGCGATCAATCTGGCGCAAAGACAGATCGACCGGCCGACGGATGTGCTGTCGTTCCCGATGTGTGAGTATCCGACCCCGGGGGACTTCTCAGAGCTTGAGAATGATCCCGGATGCTTCCATCCCGGAACGGGTGAGCTCCTGCTTGGAGATATTGTAATCTCCATCGATCATGTGAAGGAACAGGCTGAAAAGTACGGGCACTCGGAACTCAGAGAGCTGGCCTTTCTCGCTGCGCACAGCATGTTTCACCTGATGGGCTATGATCATATGGAAGAAGAGGAGCGCCTCGTAATGGAGACCAGACAGAGAGAACTGATGGACCGTCTGGAGATCTATCGCTAATTAAAAATATAATATTAAAGTCCGAAAGGGATAAGATGGAACTTGCAATTATCGGCGGCGGAGCCGCAGGCTGCTTTGCAGCGATCACAGCTGCAGATCTTGGTGTAAAAGTATCTGTATATGAGGCCGGCAATATGCCCGGCAGAAAGATTCTTACGACAGGCAACGGCAGATGTAATTATACGACACTTGCCCTGACACCCCTGGCTTATAATTTAGGGGATGAAATGATGAATGCCATTCCGGCCCTGGAAGCCTTCGGCCTTCATGATACTCTCGAGGCATGGAAGAGGCTGGGAATCTATCCTCGCCTGCAGGATGTCTACTTCTATCCGGCAAGCGGTCAGGCTTCCTCTGTGCAGATGGCCCTTGTGCGCGGTATGGAAGAGCGTGGTGTGAAGGTTCACAATAATTCTAAGGCGTCGTCAGTTGTTAAGAAGGAATCCGGTGAATTCGAAGTGACGCTGGAGTCCGGGTATAAGTTTACCTGTGACGCTGTTATCATGGCATGCGGAGGCTGCGCTGCTCCGGCGACAGGATCGGATGGCTCCGGTATTGCCATCGCACAGAAGATGGGACATGATTGCCTGAAGCCGATCCCCGCCCTCACCTATATGACAACGGATGCAGAGGATCTGGCAGCACTTCACGGCGTGCGTGTGAAGTGTAATGCATCTCTTCTGCAGGGAGACAACTTTATGGGAGAACAGGATGGAGAAGTGCAGTTTACCAGAGATTCCATCTCGGGAATTCCAACCTTCCAGATGAGCTGGATAGTTGGAAGATTTCTTGAGAACGGACCGATGACGCTGCGTCTTAATCTGATCCTGAATGATCCGATGGGTACACAGAAGATTGAGGAGGACTGGAACGGTGAGAACCTGCCCCATATCCTGAAGATTCAGCCCTATGCGGATGAAGATGCTTATATCAGTGACCTCACAGAGAGGGATTGCCAGTGGTTCTTCCGCTATGCGGCGCAGAACCTGGAGCACACCCCCGGTATGACACTGCAGACCCTGCTCTGCGGCGTGATTCCCGATAAGCTTGCTTCCATCGTGATGAAGAGGGCAGGATTGGATGCCCGGATGCCTATCGGCAATATGAAGGGCGGTTTCTATTATAAGGAAGTAAGGAATGCTGCCATCGATGCTTTCTCATCTTCGTCTCAGGAGGTTCGTGGGGGAGGTCATGCCGGCACTACGTCCTGGATCGTTCCTGCGGAAGATTGGGAGAAACTCTTCCGAACCCTGACTTGCTTCGACTTCAACATTACGGGGACCGGTGACTTTGAACATGCGCAGGTGACGAGCGGTGGTATCACATTCAATCAGGTAAGTTCCGCTACGCTGGAGTCAGATCTCTATCCGGGTCTCTTCTTTGCAGGAGAGATGCTCGATGTGGATGGTCCCTGCGGAGGCTACAATCTGCAGTGGGCATGGAGCAGCGGCACTTTGGCTGCAAGATCGGCAGCCGCTTATCTGAAGCAATCATAAGTTGTTAGTATATATAGAAGAGAAGGATAGAAAAATATGTTGCAGGTCTCAGACATTCATCTTGCTCCGGGATATACGGAGCAGGATCTGCGCAGAAAACTGAATCAATGCCGTATCCCGGCAAGTGCGGATGTTGAGATCCTCAAGCTGTCTCTCGATGCCAGAAAGAAGCAGGAGATTCACTATCTCTGTACGGCAGGTGCCAGCTTCCCGGGAGAGGCAGCCTTTTTGAAGAAGAATAAGAATGCTTCCATCCGAAGGGCCGAACTTCCCCGTTATGAATTGCCTAAGGCAGGTTCTCAGCCGATGAAGTACCGTCCGGTGATCATCGGCGCCGGTCCTGCCGGTCTCTTCGCAGGCAAGCTCTTAAGCGATGCGGGGTATGCTCCGATCCTTCTTGAGCGCGGTGCACCTGTGGAAGAGCGGACAAAGGATGTCCGACAGTTCTGGAAGGATGGACGGCTCAAGCCGGATTCAAACGTACAGTTTGGTGAAGGCGGGGCCGGTACCTTCTCCGATGGCAAGCTGAATACGCAGGTGAAGGACCGGTTCGGAAGGATTCGCAAGGTGCTGACAGAGTTCGTGGCTTGTGGTGCGGATCCTCAGATCCTCTACTGGAATAAGCCGCATATCGGCACCGATGTACTGGTACGCGTTGTTCGCAATCTCAGAGAAGCCATCATCGCTTCGGGCGGTGAGGTTCACTTTCACGCACATGTGACGGAGATGGGGATCAGAGATGGAGTACTGACTTCCATCACCTACCTTGACGAAGAAGGACAGATGCAGACGATTCCCACGGAATCCGTGATCCTGGCGGTCGGTCACAGTGCAAGAGATACCTTCGAGGAACTCTACCGCAAGGGAGTTCCTATGCGCGCGAAGCCTCTGGCTGTCGGAGTCCGCATCGAACATCCGCAAAGCATGATTCAGGTCTCGCAGTATGGAGAACATGCACCGGCAGGGCTTCCTGTGGCAGATTATAAGTTGACGGCGCAGACGGAAGCCGGCCGCGGGGTCTATTCCTTCTGTATGTGTCCCGGCGGACAGGTCGTCAATGCCTCCTCCGAGGAAGAAAGAATCGTGGTCAACGGGATGAGTCTGGCTGCACGGGACGGTCGGAATGCCAACTCCGCTCTTGTGGTAACGGTATCTCCTCAGGACTTCGGCGGCGGGGATGCTCTTGCCGGCATTGCCTTCCAGCGCAGACTGGAGCATCTGGCCTGGGAAGCCGGAGAGGGGAAGATTCCTTCTCAGCTTCTCATGGACTTTATGAATAATCAGAAGTCGTCCGTTCTCGGAGACGTGGAGCCGGATATCTGCGGTGCCTACTGTCTCTCTAACCTCAGGAAGGTACTTCCGGAAGCCGTCAGTGCTTCACTGATGGAGACCTTCCCGATCTTTGGGCGAAGAATTGCAGGCTATGACCGCCCGGATGCCGTGCTATCCGGTGTAGAGAGCCGTACCTCTTCCCCGGTTAGGATTGAGCGCGGCGATAACTTTGAAAGTCAGATCCGCGGGCTCTACCCCTGCGGCGAAGGAGCCGGCTATGCCGGTGGTATTACGAGTGCTGCCGTTGACGGAATTAAGGTGGCGGAGGAAATTATCAGGAGGTATCAACCATGGATATGACCGATATCGAAAGAATTAATGAATTGTATCATAAGCAGAAGGCAGGTACGCTGACTCCCGCAGAGAAGGAAGAGCAGACCCGGCTCAGACAGGAATATATCGCCGCAGTACGCCGCAATCTGAGAGGCAATCTCGACAATATGGAGATCGAGTACCCGGATGGACGCGTGGAGAATGTGAAGGACCGATATAAGGGCAGCAGAAAGAAGATGCATTGATACCGGACGGATGCTCCGGAACAGATGAATGAGATAGAATTGAGGAAGATTCCTATGAGCAAGACGAAGAAAGAGATTCGCAGTGAATGCCGCAAGGCCAGAATGGCTCAGCCCGAAGATCTTCGGGAAGCTAAGAGCAAGGCAATCTGTCAGTGGATCATGTCCATGCCCCAGTATGAGCAGGCACCGGCGATCCTTGCCTATATTGAGACGCAGGGAGAAGTATCTCTCGAAGAACTTCGCAGGGATGCCTGGCAGAAGGGAAAGAAGGTCTATGTGCCCCGCGTACATGGCAAGACCATGACATTCTATCAGATTGACTCCATGGAAGACCTGGAGGAAGGCAGCTTCCACATTCTGGAACCCAAGCTGACCTGTACCGAGATCGAGCCGGAAGAGAATAATCTCTTCATCGTTCCCGGTGTGGCCTACGATACCAGGGGTCATCGTGTCGGCTATGGCGGAGGCTTCTATGACAGATATCTGGAGAAGTATCCTTTTCTTCATACGATCGGAATGGGATTCGACTTCCAGCTCTATCCTCATGTGCCCTGTGAAGCGTTGGATATCCCCATGGACATGGTAGTCACGGAATCGGGAATTCATCCGGACGAGGAGACGATCCGCCAGATGGGATTCATCCGCAAGTGCCGCAAGATTATTGCGGCTCGAAGCGAGGAACTCGGAAGACCGCTGACTGCCTGCGTGAATACCTTCGGGTGCCAGATGAACGCCAGAGACTCTGAGAAGCTGATCGGCATTCTGAAGGAGATCGGCTATGTAGAGACAGAGGAGGAAGATGCCGACTTCGTTCTCTACAATACCTGTACGGTGCGTGAGAATGCCAATCTGCGCGTCTATGGACGTCTGGGACAGATGAAGAGCCGCAAGAGGAATCATCCCGGTATGCTGATCGCTCTCTGCGGATGTATGATGCAGGAGCCTACGGTAGTGGAGAAGATCCGTAAGTCCTATGGCTTCGTGGATATTCTCTTCGGTACCCACAATATCTTCCGTCTGGCTGAGCTGATCTATATTCGCCTGACCGGCAAGGGTATGGTCGTCGATGTCTGGGAAGATACGACAAAGATCGTGGAGGACCTTCCGACGGAGAGAAAGTATGCCTTCAAGTCCGGTGTCAATATCATGTTCGGCTGCAATAACTTCTGCACCTACTGCATCGTTCCTTATGTACGCGGCCGGGAGAGAAGCCGCAAGCCGGAGGAGATCATCAAGGAGATCCGCGGCCTGGTAGATGACGGGGTGAAGGAGGTCATGCTGCTTGGTCAGAATGTCAATTCCTATGGAAGAGGTCTGGATGAGGCGTGTTCCTTCGCAGAACTTCTCAAGCGTGTGGAGGCCATCGAGGGTCTGGAGCGTATCCGCTTTATGACTTCCCATCCGAAGGATCTCTCCGATGACCTGATTGAGGTAATGAAGAACTCAAAGAAGATCTGCCGACATCTTCATCTGCCCCTGCAGTCGGGAAGCAGCCGTCTCTTGAAGAAGATGAATCGCCATTATACGAAGGAATCCTATCTGGCTCTGGTAGACAAGCTTCATCGGGAGATTCCTGACCTGTCTTTGACGACAGATATCATCGTTGGATTCCCCGGAGAGACCGATGCGGACTTCGAGGATACCATGGATGTGGTCAGACAGGTAAGGTACGACAGTGCATTTACCTTTATCTACTCGAAGCGGACCGGTACTCCTGCGGCATCCATGCCGGATCAGGTGCCGGACGAGGTGATCAAGGTGCGCTTTGACCGTCTGTTGAATGAGGTCCAGTCGATTGCAGCACAGGTGTGTCAGAGAGATCTCGGCACGATCCAGTCTGCTCTTGTGGAATCCATGGATGATCACGACCCTCACATGGTCTCCGGACGTCTCAGCAACAATATCATGGTGCACTTCCCCGGGGATGAGAGTATGATCGGTCAGATCATCCATGTGAAGCTTACGGAATCCCATGGTTTCTATTATATGGGAACGATCTGCGAGTAAGGAGCGGTTCCCTGTTATATTGGTTACAGCGGGGCATGGTTACCATGCCCCTTAGATAAGTGAGGAGAAAACATGTTATCCCCTATGATGACACACTATCTGGAGACTCACAAGGAGTATCCGGACTGTATTCTGTTCTATCGTCTCGGCGACTTCTATGAGATGTTCTTCGAGGACGCAATCACAGTGTCAAGAGAACTTGAGATTACTTTGACCGGCAAGGATTGCGGTCTTGAGGAGCGCGCACCTATGTGCGGTGTGCCATACCATGCGGTGGAGTCCTATCTGAGCCGCCTGGTGGCGAAGGGGTATAAAGTGGCCATTGCCGAGCAGATGGAAGATCCTAAGCTTGCCAAGGGACTTGTGAAGCGGGAGGTCATCCGTGTTGTGACACCCGGTACCAACCTCTGTACACAGGCATTGGACGAGTCCCGCAACAACTATCTGATGTGCATCGTTTACCTGGATAAGATGTTTGGCCTGTCGATTGCCGATGTATCGACCGGTGAATTCTATGTAACGGAAGCTTCCAATGAAAGAACGGTGCTGGACGAGATCAATAAGTTCCAGCCGGCAGAGATCATCAGCAATGAGGCCTTCGTCATGAGTGGTCTGGATCTGAGCGATCTGCGCATCCGGCTTGGAATCGCGATGTCTTCTCTGGAGAATCGCTTCTTCGGAGATGATACCTGTGAGCATCTTCTGAAGGAGCACTTCGGCGTACATCATCTGGATGGACTGGGACTTGGGGACTTCCCGAACGGCATGGTAGCCGCCGGCGCTCTTCTGGGCTATCTTTATGATACGCAGAAGAATGAGCTGACCCATATGACACGCATCCAGACCTATCGCCCCGGCCGTTATATGGTGCTGGATACTTCCACCCGAAGGAATCTGGAACTTACGGAGACTCTCCGTGAGAAGCGTAAGATCGGTTCTCTTCTCTGGGTACTCGATAAGACCAAGACCGCCATGGGCGCAAGACTCATGCGCACCTGGATCGAGCAGCCGCTGATCGATAAGCAGGAGATCCTTCGCAGGCAGGATGCGATTCAGGAGATCAACCAGGAACTGATGAACCGGGATGAACTGCGCGAGTACCTGAACCCAATCTATGATCTTGAGAGATTGCTGGGAAGGATCTCTTACCATACAGCCAATCCCAGAGACCTGATTGCCTTCAAGACATCTCTTCAGATGCTGCCTCATATCCGCGTGATCCTGTCGGGTTATCAGAGTGAACTGCTGCGTGAGCTTGCCGAGAAGATGGATGGACTTGAGGATCTCGCTGACTGGATTGAGAGAGCTATCGAGGATGACCCGCCGCTTGCTATGAAGGATGGCGGTATCATCAAGGATGGCTACAATGAAGAGGCAGACCGTCTGCGCCGTGCGAAGACAGAAGGTAAGCAGTGGCTGGCAGATCTTGAAGCAGAAGAGCGGGAACGAACCGGCATCAAGAACCTCCGCATCAAGTTTAACAAGGTATTCGGCTACTATCTGGAGGTAACCAAATCGAACCTGGATCTGGTACCGGAGGACTATATCCGCAAGCAGACTCTTACCAACGCGGAGCGATTCACGACCAATCGTCTGAAGGAGCTTGAGGATGTGATCCTGGGTGCCGAGGATAAGCTGTCGAATCTGGAGTACCAGCTCTTCTGTGAGCTTCGTGACGGAATCGATCATGAGATGATCCGTGTGCAGAACTCAGCCAGAGCGGTCGCCGCCATCGATGTTCTTGCAAGCCTTGCCTATGTATCTGACAAGAACCGCTATGTGCGGCCTCATATCAATGAGAAGGGCCATATTCATATCTCCGGCGGCAGACATCCGGTAGTGGAGCAGATGATGCACGATGATCTCTTTATCGCAAATGATACGGAGCTTGACAATCACGGGAAGCGGATCTCTATCATTACAGGTCCCAATATGGCCGGTAAGTCGACCTATATGCGTCAGGTGGCATTGATCGTATTGATGGCACAGATCGGCTGCAATGTGCCTGCTGATTCAGCGAATATCGGAATCTGTGACCGCATCTTCACCCGTGTGGGTGCTTCGGATGATCTGGCCAGCGGACAGAGTACCTTCATGGTCGAGATGACAGAGGTAGCCAACATTCTTCGCAATGCGACGAAGAACAGTCTGCTGATCCTCGATGAGATCGGAAGAGGTACCAGTACCTTTGACGGGCTCTCTATTGCCTGGGCAGTGGTCGAGTATATTGCGAATACGAAGACGCTGGGAGCGAAGACACTCTTTGCGACACACTATCATGAACTGACGGAACTGGAAGGTTCCCTGTCAGGCGTGAATAATTATTGCATTGCCGTGAAGGAGCAGGGGGACAGTATCGTCTTTCTGAGAAAGATCGTCAGGGGCGGGGCCGACCGCAGCTACGGTATCCAGGTGGCGAAGCTTGCCGGGGTTCCCGATGTTGTCATTCAGAGAGCGAAGGAACTGGCACTGGAGCTGTCAGATGCGGATATCACTGCGCGAGCTACAGAGATCGCCAAGACATCCGGAAGCAGCAGGAAGAAGCAGGCCGCAAAGCCGGATGACGTGGATATGAATCAGATGAGTCTCTTCGCAACCTCCAGCGATGACAATATCCTGAAGGAGCTGGAGGAGCTGGATCTGTCTCGTC
>R17__coassemble_1023_pt1 | contig 9285 bp, 7 predicted proteins | sample R17__metabat2_low_PE_029 | metagenome-assembled genome bin R17
GCGAAGCGGAACTGTGCGTGTTTTCATACCGCGTGGAGCTAGAGGCAAGGCCTCCGGCATGCAGGCTTTTTTCTAAGGAAGAATCTTGACCGAAAGCGATTCTTGTGATACACGTTAGTATGGGTTTCGCATAAGAGACCTATGGAAAGGAAGCGATTCTCATGAACATGGATAAGTCCGGTCAGGGGGACTGTCATATTCATATGATCATGGACGGCATCTACTTCCGCGATGCGATCGATGCGCATCGGGATGCGGTGCAGATGGACTGGGTCCGGAAGGTACTGGCAGAGTATCAGCGCCGCGGTGTGACTTATCTTCGGGATGGAGGAGATACCCATGAGGTATGTCTTGCGGCATCGAAGATTGCAGAAGAATACGGAATCGAGTACCGGATGCCGGTCTTCGCCATTCATCGAGCCGGACGATACGGGAAAATCGTAGGGTTCCCTTACCAGGATCTGCGGGAATTCCGTCAGATGGTGCAGGATGCGAAGACGCGCGGTGCGGACTTCATCAAGATCATGGTGTCCGGCATTCTGGACTTCCATGAGGTGGGGAAGATGAGCTGTCCGCCGCTTCCGCCGGAGGAGATCCGGGAACTCGTGAATATCGTTCACGGAGAAGAGATGGCGGTCATGCTTCATATCAATGAGAAGGAGCCGATCCTTGCGGCCATCGAGGCAGGAGCTGAGAGCCTGGAGCATGGTTTCTATATGGATGGGGAGTGCCTGCAGGCACTGGCGGAGCATCCGGAGAGTATGTGGATCCCTTCCATTGCACCGGTGGGCAATCAGATCGGAAGCGGAAGATTCCCGGACGAGGTGCTCTCGGCGATCGTGCAAAGGCAGCAGGAGAATATACGAAGCCTCGTGCAGATGGGCGGTCGTGTGGCTCTGGGAAGCGATGCAGGGGCTTATCATGTTTATCATGGGCAAGCAATCGCAGACGAGAGAACTTATATTCTGGAGGCGCTTGAGGGCGTTCAAAGCGGGGCTGAGACGGATGCGATGCTGCAGGAGAGCCAGAACTGGGTGCGTGGGCATTTCCGGAGAAGATAGTGAAGAAAGTGAGATATCAGAAAAGGAGACAAGAGTATGTTTCAGAATGAGCATAAAGTCATCGGTATTATCGGTGCGATGGATGCAGAGGTGGATCTGATCAAAGAGCGTGTAGGCAGTGCTTCGGTGCTGACGATCAGCGGGATCGATTTCGTGTATGGCGAGTGGAATGGTCTGAATATCGTGGTGGCACGCTGCGGGATCGGCAAGGTGTTCGCTGCCATCTGTGCACAGACGATGATCCTGACCTTTCACCCGGATGTGGTGATCAATGTCGGCGTCGGCGGTTCGCTGACGAGGGATCTGGACATCGGTGATATTGCAATCGCAGAGTCTGCGGTGCAGCATGATATGGATACTTCCCCCTTGGGAGATCCGGTGGGACTGATCTCCGGCATCAATATCGTATATCTGCCCTGCACGAAGAGCGTGGTGGACGAGATTGCCGCCTGCGCAGAGGAACTGGACATCAACTATCGCAAGGGCGTGGTGACTTCCGGTGACTGCTTCGTCAACAGTACGGAGAAGAAGCGCTTCCTGACAGAGACCTTCGGCGGAATCGTCTGCGAGATGGAAGGAGCAAGCATCGTTCATGTATGCTATGTGAATCAGGTGCCCTGCTGCGTGATTCGCGCGATCTCGGACAATGGTGATGAGAACTCTCACAATGACTATCAGGTATCCCTGGCGAAGGCCAGCGCGAATGCAATCCGTCTGCTGAGCGATTACCTGGATCACTGCGCAGCGCAGGCAGCGGAGTGATCGATCTGTAAGGAGGTAGAATGATGGAAGAAATCAAGAGAATTACCAGTTTCTCCGTGGACCACGATGTGATGGTGCCCGGATTCTATATCTCCCGTATTGATGGGGATGTGGTTACCTATGATCTGCGGACCCGCAAGCCGAATGCCGGCGATTACATGGACAATATCACCATGCACAGCGTGGAGCATATGTTCGCAACTTATGCAAGAAATTCCGAATACAGTGATGACATCGTATACTTCGGTCCTATGGGCTGTCAGACAGGTTTCTATCTGCTGGTTCGCCGTCAGGATCCGGAAGTGGTCTTCGAGCTTACGAAGCGGATCGTGGATAAGATCCTTGCCTATGAGGGACCGGTCTTCGGCGCTGTGCAGAAGGAATGCGGCAACTATCGCAACCTGTCGCTGGAATCTGCCAAGGTAGAGATGCGGAAGTATAAGGAGGTTCTGGCCAAGGGACATCTGGAAGGCTTCGCATATCCGGTGTAAGTCTGTGTTATTTATTTAACAAATATGTACCATGAAGGGAAACAATCATAAAATGAATGACTTAATCCACCATTTAATATATATTACGACTGAGTCGGACACTTGTGATTGTTTTTCTTTATCAAAATCGATGAAAAAGTTTCGAAAAATGGTTGATTTCTTAATTTTTGTATATTATAATCATTCAAGAAATATTCATTGAAGACATTCCATATTGTTTTTAAAATAAAAATCTTATGTTATTTTTATAACATAAAAACTATGGGAATGGATTGACGATGATTGGAATATGACAAAGTGAGGGATCTATCATGACATTGAAACAGTTGGAATACTTCCTGGCGATTGCAGAGGCCGGTCATATTACGGCCGCAGCGAAGAACCTGAACATCTCTCAGCCGCCGCTGAGCCTGCAGCTGAAGGCACTGGAGGATGAGCTGGGCGTACAGCTTTTCGAGAGAGATAAGAGAAATCTGACCATTACCCACGAAGGACTGATCCTGAAGGAGAGAGCAATGGAGATCCTGGATCTGGTGAACCAGACGGTCCGTGATCTGCAGAACATGGGTACTGATGCACAGGGCACGATTCGAATCGGTACGATTGCATCTGCCTGCAATTATCTTCTTCCCAGCCAGATCGTCCGCTTCCGTACGGAGCATCCGAATGTGGACTTTCAGGTATTCGAGGGCAACAGCCTGACGGTTACCGAGATGATGGAGAATGGCGAGGTGGATCTGGGTATCATCCGTGAACCCTTCAACACCAACACTTACAATAGTGTTCTTCTGAAGGACAGCAATCTGGGCGGCGAGGATGCAGATGCGTTCGTAGCCGTTGCACAGCCCAGCTTCTTCGGCGGAATTGAGGCAGATACGATCGCTCTGTCTGAGCTGAAGAACAAGCCCCTGATCATTCATCGTCGTTATAAGGATATGATCACCAACTATTGCCGCCAGAAGGGCTTCTCCCCCAATATTATCTGCCAGAATGGTGAGCTTGCTTCCTCTCTGAGCTGGGCCGAGGCGGGGATCGGTATCGCGCTGGTTGCCAACAGTGCTACCGTACAGACCTACAGCGACCGTGTGCAGATCAAGACGATCACCAATCCTACGATCGCATCTCAGGCTTACATTGTATGGGACAAGAGCCACAATATCTCGAATCTGGCGAAGCAGTTCATCGAACTGTTCAATACTCCCGAGTAATTATGAATATCAAAGTGAAAGTAAGGCGGACTCATCTGAGTTCGCCTTATATAATTACACTTAGGTTCAAGTAACACCGATAAATGAATCAAACAAGTAAAAATATTGCAAAAACAATCTTTTTAATGATAAAGATTATCAACAAAGGAAGTTAGTTCACCCATCATATTTATATGGCAGTATAATATGAACAACAAAGTAATTCGTAGTTGCGATTGTCGTACAAAGCAGGCTTTCCATATATGCTGTGGACTTCGCAGAATGGAGGTTAATATGAAGATTTCTTTTAACAAGGGTAAGTGCGGACTGTTCGCAGCAGGTGTTCTCTTTGGTACAGCAGGTCTGAAGATCCTGGGAAGCAGGGATGCGAAGAATGTCTATGCGAATGCAACGGCAGCAGTTCTTCGCGCGAAGGATTACGTGATGGATACGGCAACCAATCTGCAGGAGAATGCAGAGGATATTCTGGCTGAGGCAATCATCATCAACGAGGAGCGCGAGGCTGAGGAAGCCTGGATGGATGAGTTCATGGCGGAAGAAGAGGAAGCAGCCGAAGAAGACGAAGCGGAAGAGAATGGCGCGGAGTAATTGATTCGAGAACGGATATGGAGCCCATAGAAGTGATGGATTCACCTGCAGAGCAATCTGCAGGTGAATTGTGTCTTGTGAGATAATTGGGCATCAAACTAAAGTTAGCGGCAGGAAGCTTCGCAAGTTGGAGTCTTGTCGGATAGGAGTTGATGATATGCGATTTCAGATTAAGAGCGAGACGCTTGGAAGAATACGAATCCATTTCAATCAGAAGAAATTGAGCTTCGAGGAGGCGGACCGCCTGGAGTACTTCGTCGGTACCTTGGCGAGGGTCTCCAAGGTGAAGATCTATGAGAGAACCGCCGATGCAGTGATCCTCTATACAGGAGATCGCCGGGAGATCCTGCGGGCGATCCGTTCCTATGAATATGATGCAGTGGAGGTTCCTGCGGAGGTTCTGGAGAACTCCGGCAGAGAGCTGAACAGCCGGTATCAGGAGAAGATGGTAGTGCGGACGCTGGTTCACTATGGGAAGCGCCTGGTACTTCCTCTTCCGGTGCGTACGGTTCTCACGGCAGTGCAGGCGATTCCCTATATCAAGCGAGGGCTGCAGACGCTGCTTCAGGGGAAGCTTGAGGTGCCGGTTCTGGATGGCCTGGCAATCGGGGTATCGGTAGCCCGCGGAGATATCAATACAGCTTCCTCTGTGATGTTCCTGCTTGGTATCGGTGAGCTTCTGGAAGAGTGGACCCATAAGAAGTCCGTGGGAGATCTGGCCAGATCTATGTCTCTGAATGTTAGTTCCGTATGGATGGTATGTGATGAACAGGAGGTTCTGGTTCCTGTATCGCAGATCCATGCCGGGGATACGATCGTGGTTCATATGGGCAATGTGATCCCCTTCGACGGTACCGTTGTCCGCGGAGAGGGTATGGTCAATCAGGCAAGCCTGACCGGAGAATCTCAGCCCGTGAGAAAGGCAGAGGGGCTGACCTGCTATGCAGGTACGGTTCTGGAGGAAGGTGAGCTTACTATCCTCGTGACGCAGACGAACGGCTCCAGCAAGTATGAGCAGATCGTGACGATGATCGAGGAGTCGGAGAAGCTGAAGTCAAGTCTGGAGAGCAAGGCAGAGCATCTGGCGGATAGCCTGGTACCCTATACGCTTGGCGGTACGGCTCTGGTCTATCTGCTGACGAGGAATGTGACGAAGACCCTTGCGGTACTGATGGTGGACTTCTCCTGTGCGCTGAAGCTTGCGATGCCGATCTCTGTCCTTTCTGCGATTCGGGAAGCCAGCGAGCATCAGGTGACAGTCAAGGGCGGTAAGTTCCTGGAAGCGATTGCGGAAGCGGATACGATCGTCTTCGACAAGACCGGGACACTGACGAAGGCGAAGCCTACAGTGGCGAAGGTGGTTCCCTTCGGCGGCAAGGATGCAGGAGAGATGCTGCGGATGGCTGCCTGCATGGAGGAGCACTTCCCTCACTCCATGGCGAAGGCTGTGGTGGAAGCTGCCCGGGAGCAGCATCTGGAGCATGAGGAGATGCACTCGAAGGTAGAGTACATCGTGGCTCATGGAATCGCTACCACAGTGGATGAGAAGCGAACCTGCATCGGAAGCTATCACTTCATCTTCGAAGATGAGAAGTGTCATGTGCCGTCCGGTGAGGAGGAGAAGTTCGCAGCACTTCCCGGTGAGTACTCTCACCTCTATCTTGCGGTGGAAGATGAGCTGGTGGCGGTAATCTGTATCGAGGACCCGCTGCGAGCAGAGGCGAAGGAAGTCCTTCGTGAACTGAAGGAAGCGGGCATCAGCAAACTTGTGATGATGACCGGAGACAGCGAGCGGACGGCAGCGAGCATAGCAGCCAGGGTCGGTGTCGATGAGTACTATTCGGAGGTCCTTCCGGAGGATAAGGCCGGATTCATTGAGCGAGAGAAGGCGGCCGGACGCAAGGTGATCATGGTAGGCGATGGCATCAATGATTCCCCCGCACTGTCGGCGGCAGATGTGGGTATCGCAATCAGCGATGGCGCGGAGCTTGCCAGAGAAATTGCGGATATTACGGTGGCGGCAGACAGCCTGCGGGAACTGGTGACACTGAAGAAAATCAGCAATGCGCTGATGCAGAGAATTCGCTGGAACTACCGGACCATCGTGGCATTCAATACCGGTCTGATCGGTCTTGGGGTGATGAGTGTGATTCAGCCAACGACATCGGCTCTGCTGCACAATGCTTCTACGCTGGCAATCGGAGTGAAGAGTATGGGCAATCTGCTTGAGAAGGATGATAAGAACTAGTTAGATAGAAAGCCTGCCGTAATCTGCGGCAGGCTTTTCAATTACAGAATTGATATCAAATCATACCTATAGAAGAGAGTCCGAAGACGATCAGGAAGATGGTCAGGATGCAGATGACGGAGGTCAGTGCAACGATCTCTCCGGCCAGAGGACCGTTCCCTCCCATCGCCTGTGCCATGGGACCGGAGGCGACTGCCGTGGGGGAGGCGAAGATGGAGAGGATGGCAACCAGCGCATTGCCCCGGAAGCCAAGAAGGATCGCCAGAGCAAGGACGATGAGCGGTACGATGATCAGACGTCCGAGAACAGCCTGAACCAGATACTTACGGTGCTGCACCATACTTCCGAAGGAGAGCATGCCGCCCAGGGTGACCAGAGCCATAGGGCTAGCGCAGGAGGCAAGCTTGGACAGAGGGGAGAGCAGCAGGTCGGGCAGACGGAAGGGAAGCAGGTGGAAGATCAGTGCAATCAGGGCAGCATCTACCAGAGGATTCCGGAAGATACTGATAATCAGCTGCGAAGGCTTCGCGCTGCCGCCGCGCTTCACTTCGAAGGTAATGACAGAGAGAATGTTGAACATAGGTACTGTCATGGCGCAGAGAGCGGCAACCAGGGCAACACCGGCATCATCACAGAGGGCAGCGGCAATGGTGGTTCCGAAGAGAACAAAGTTGCTTCGATAGACGCCCTGAATCATGGTTGCCTGATCGGGAATATCATCGATTGTCTTGCTGAAGAAGACCCAGCAGGCGGCCCAGGTGATCAGGGTGCTGAAGAAGACAAAGGCGAAGACGCCCGGCTGGAAGGCATCACCGATATCGGCCTTATAGACATCAATGAAGAGGGTCAAGGGGATGAGCAGCTTGAAGATCAGTCCATTCAGGCTTCGGAAGCTCTCGTAGCTGTATAACTTTAACTTCTTGACGATTCCTCCGATAACCATGTAGACAAAGAGGGGGAATACCACAGAGAATGCAAGATAGAAACTGTTCATGAGTAATCACTCCATTCAGATGAAAGATAGGCAGCGGGAAGCTGCCGAACGACTCTTATTGTACTATCAGAAAAGAGGCTTTGTCCATACCCATCGGGGAAGGACAAGGCCTCTGATTCTTATTCTGTGGATGCTTCTGTCTCTCCCGGAAGGGCGGGAAGCTTATCGTAGAGATAGCCGTAATAGTCGGTGTCGATGATCTTGGCTGAGTAGTAGAACTTATCCTTGACCTTGTCGATGCAGTCTCCGAGATAGTCTGCGCTGAGTTCATCGTCGGTCAGCTGTATGATCTTCTGGTTGGTGTTGTCATACATGATCTTATCGGTGATGAAGCTGCGGTCCTGGAAGCAGACCGTAGGGGATACATCGCCGAAGATATCGGTGCCGATATAGAGACGCGAATCGTAATCCAGACCGAAGAGGTTGGAGAGGGTCGGCGCGATATCCAGGCTGGAACAGTAGGTGTCGACGCTGATGGGCTCTTCCATGCTGGGAGTCCATAGGATGAAGGTACTCTCATAGAGGCCGAAGGTCTCATCGAAGTCCTCACCTCGCAGTTCCCTGTACTGTTCCGTGGTTAGACCATAGGGATAGTGGTCGGGGCTCAGCGCGATGACTGTGTCTTCAAGCACACCCTTTTGATCCAGGAGATCCAGCAGCTCCGTGAGCGCATCCTCCAGCTCCAGCTGGCTTGCGATGTAGGCTTTGACGGTGTCACTGTAGGGAAGATCTTTAACCTGATCCCAGTGCTTGGCAGACATGGCATTCGTCTCGTAAGAGTACTCCAGGTGTCCGCTGACGCTCATGTAGTAGACATGGAAGGGCTGGTCGGTGTCGAAGGTGTAGCGCATGACTGATTCATCGATCATCTCGACATCGGATTCCGGCCAGGTATCGGTGATCTTCATGCCTTCTCCCTTGGCATAGAAGTCATAGCCCATGTTGGGATAGGACTTGTCGCGGTTATAGTAGACGTAGGAATGATTGTGGAAGGCCTGCGTCAGATAGCCCAGACTTCGGAACTGGTTGCCGAAGGCGAAGGGCATGTAGTTGTCCGCAATCTCTGTATAACTCCATACACCGGCCTCGGGAATCAGGCCGGTGGTGGCCACGAACTCTCCGTCACTGGTGCTGACACCCCAGATAGGAGTATAGAAGTGATTGAACTGGAATCCTTCGGTCTGCAGCTTATAGAGGGTAGGTGTCAGTTCGGGGTCGATGATGAACTTACTGAAGGCCTCTGCAGTGATCAGGATCAGGTTCTTGCCTTCGAACATGCCGGTATACTCATTCTTCTTCGAGGGAGTCTGGGAAGAGAAGTAGGCATTCATATCAGCGTATTCTGCATTGATCTCATCTTCATCCTTGCCGGTCTCCTTCGAGAAGTCGATGTCCAGAGCATTGTACTCTTCGGAATCGTAGACCCTGGTGTTGACCTTGGTGTTCTCATGTCCGCTGTTCTCCAGAGCGACCAGACCGGTAGAGTTGTTGACGGAACCCTCTTCGGCAGCATCGGAATCGGAGAAGCCGCTGCCAGTAGAGGCAGAATCTTCGGATGAGAGTACCTGCTCGGAATCGTCAGAGGACTGGGAAGCCGTCTGCACTTCGATGCTGTCCAGATTCAGGTGGACCGTCTCCGTGCGGGTCGTCTGCAGATGGAAGATATTGTACTTGATATCCAGAACTGCGGTAGGCAGCATACCGAAGGTCTTCACGGATTCCGTCGGGACGAACTCATAGAGGAACATATAGCTTGGGCTGGTGGCACCGTTATAGTCGATAACGGCCATGCTGAGAGCCAGGACCATCCAGGCGGTCATGCACAGGAGCGACTTCCAGCCGCGGTTCTCCGAGTAGGGGACCAGGAGGAAGTACTTGCGGTAGAAGCTGATCCAGAGCAGGAAGCAGAGGATGATCAGCAGGAGGGCCGGTC
>R17__coassemble_1042_pt1 | contig 9174 bp, 6 predicted proteins | sample R17__metabat2_low_PE_029 | metagenome-assembled genome bin R17
GATGGTGTCTGCCTGTTCTGCTTGTGTATGGGGCTTTCCTCATCGCTGGGCAGCGGCATCCTGGTTATGGTACAGGGTGCTTCCCATGTTACAGGTGGATTAGTACAGTCCAACGCGGTTTCCTATAGTATCTGCGGTGTGGTGATCATCGTCACCTACATCGTGTCAGCATCCAGTGGATTGAAGAGAGGTATCACTTATCTCTCAACGATCAATTCGTACTTCTATCTGGTTCTGGGCGTATTCGTCCTGCTGGCCGGTCCGACCGCTTACATTCTTGGACTTGGATGTGAAGCCTTTGGCGCAATGCTGACGGATTACTTTAAGTTGAGTTTACAGACTTCGACAGCAGCCGGTGACGGCTGGTCCCTCTGGTGGACACAGTTCTACTGGTGCACCTGGCTGACCTGGATGCCGATCTCGGCAGTATTCCTTGGGAAGATCTCCCGGGGATTCACAGTGAAGCAGGTGCTGAATGTGACATTCCTGATTCCTTCGCTGTTCAGTGTTGTCTGGATGGCCCTGTTCTCGGGAACCTGCATCAACTTTGAACTTGCGGGAATTCCCATCTTCGAGAATATGCAGAAGAGCGGAATCGCCGATGCTGCATTCACGATGCTGGATCAACTGCCGTTAACAGGCCTGATTGGTCCCCTGTTCCTGGTGACAGCATTTATCTCTTATGTCACCTGTGCAGAATCCAATATCCATGCGATGTCGAGCCTGTGCAGCAGCGGCATGAGCGTAGAGCAGACGGAATCCCCGAGGTCCCTTCAGGTGTTCTGGGGAACCACCATCGGTGCGCTGTGCATTATCATGTTGAATGCGTTCGGAATTGATGGAATGAAGATGCTGGCGGATCTCGGAGGCTTTATCTCAGCCTTCCTGATGATCTTTTTTATGGCTGCGTTCATCCGGGTTCTTAAGAATCCTACACAGTATGATCGTACAGCCTTGATGAATGAAAGAGGAGAATAATATGAACAATATGTCTGATACCAAGAAGATTCTTGCCCTGGTTGCAATCTTCGCGTCCACCATCGTTGTTATGGCGGATCTTGCGATTACCCCTGTTATCGGTATGATCTATGGTGCATATCCGGACAACATGGGTGCTGTTAACTTTATCGTATCCGGTCCTATGCTGATCGTAGTCGTTGTTTCTCTGCTGACCCCTTACCTGTTCCGTTACTTCGATAAAAAACTGGTATTCGTTGTTGCCTCTGTAATCTTCGCCATCGGTGCGATCGGCGGTGTAGTAATCAACGATCCTATGTTTATCTGCGTGACCCGTTCCCTGGTAGGTATCGGTGAAGGTGCTGTCAATGTAGTTGGTGTTGCTTATATCGCAGATATGTATGAGTCTCAGGAGACTCGTTCGAAGATCTCCGGTTACTATAATTCCGCGATGTCTCTGGCCGGCATGGTACTGAGTTATGTGGCAGGTAATCTGGCTACCGACGGCAACTGGACCAGCGTATATAAGATCTATTGGGTAGCCATCCCGATTGTCCTGCTGGTTGTACTGTTCGTTCCCAGTGTGAAGCCCGCAGCAGCTGCTGCTAAGGAAGAAAAGAAGAAGGCAGACGGTCCCAAGGAAGCTCTTGGCTGGAGATTCGCTTACATGAACGTGTGCTGGTTCCTGATGAATCTGATCCTGGGCGCTAGTATCCTCTACTATCTGTCCTCTTACATCTTCGAGTTCGGCCTGGGCGACTCTTCCTTCTCCGGTACGGCAACCGCAGTAAAGTCCGTATGTGGTATCCTGATCGGTCTGGTATACGGCAACATGGTATCTAAGCTGAAGAGATTCACCCCTACCATGACCTTCGCAGTTGCAGGCCTGGGTATGCTGATCATGCTGGTAGCACCTTCTACCTGGACGGTTCTGATCATCGGTACCATCGCAGGTCTGACCTACAAGGTATGGTTCTCCTACTCCTATGGACATGGCTGGGAGATCGTACCCGCATCCCGTGTGGATGATGCGGTATCTATCTCCACTGCAGTCTATGGACTTGGTTCCTTCGCCTGCACTTACTTCTACAGTACGCTGGCAGGTATTCTGAACACGGATTCCATCGTACCCGTATGGTATGTATGTATCGCCATGCTCGGTATCATGTTCGTAGTAGACCTCATCGTGATCGGCATCGAGAAGAAGCAGTTCCCCGAGGGATAAGAATCAGCGAGTCTGAGGGAGTTCACTGATGGCTCAACCTCTCCCCATATCAAGGGGCTGTGAAGATGAGAAATCATTCTTCACAGCCCCTTTTCTTTTAGCTTGCATAGGAGTCCGTCCCAGCCATTATGTCGGAAGGCGGGGGTGCATCTTGTTCACCATAGTCTTCGCCTCTGCCATTATGTTGAAAAGTTGTATTGCACTTCATCCGCCATAGTCTTCGCACCAGTCACTATGCCGTAAGAACCGATTTGCCGCTTGCCGCCATAGTCTCCCGCTCGCCGATTATGTCGGAAGAACTTGAATGTCCATAATCCGCCATAGTCTTCGCCTCTGCCATTATGTCGGAAAGTTGTATTGCCCATAATCCGCCATAGTCTTCGCACCAGCCACTATGTCGTAAGAACCGATTTGCTGCTTGTCGCCATAGTTCTCGCGCCAGTCACTATGTCGTAAGAACCGATTTGCCGCTTGTCGCCATAGTCTTCCGCTCGCCAATTATGTCGGAAGAACTTGAATGCCCATAATCCGCCATAGTCATCGCTCCAGTCACTATGTCGTAAGAACCGATTTGCCGCTTGTCGCCATAGTCTTCGCGCCAGTCACTATGTTGAAAGAATCGATTTGCTGCTTGCCGCCATAGTCTTCGCGCCAGTCACTATGTCGAAAGAACCGATTTGCTGCTTGCCGCCATAGTCTTCCGTCCATTCATTATGTTGCAAGGCAGGTTTTCGCAACTCTTGCCATAGCAGTATCACAGGATTCTCCCAGAATCCTCAGATAAGACGGTGTCTCCATGGTAAAGCAACTGCAGGAAGAAGGAATGAGTACCGTGTGGAATCTCATATCTATGAAAAGGGCTGTCACGACATAACTCCGTGCAAATGCACAAGCCGCAATACGCAAAAGAAGCCCTTACTGCAGCAACTCCACAGCTGCAGTAAGGGTTTCTTGACGTAGAACATCACATATTTATGTCACTGACTTTGGATTTTGGGGCCGCTTAAGGAAGCGGCTTCGATCAGTGCGAACTTATATAATCTCCGTTCCCAGGGCAGCCAGCTTGCTTTCTACCCAGGGGCGGGTGTATGTTCCCTGTTCGCGGATCTCTTTTACGATGCCGGCTTCCATGATCTCGACTTTCTCCGTAGCATCGGCAATGGCCTCAGCCTCTTCCGGAGGAATCACGATGACTCCATCGGCATCTCCCACCAGAATGTCACCGGGGCGAACAAGAATTCCGCCGCAGGTAATGGGTACGTTGACATTGCCGGGACCATTCTTATAAGGACCGTTGGGTATCACACCGATGGCATACACCGGGAAGCGCCAATCGCAAGGATGATACCCAGGAAGATGAACTGTGCGATTCCGGAAGGGGTAATATCAAAGCCATAGATATTCTCGGGGACACCCAGCTTATCTTCCGATACACAGATATATACCGGCAGAGTTGCAACGGAAGAGGTTGTGGATATCACGGAACAGATGGGGAACTACTAGGAGACGGTTCAGGGACATATCCCTAACTGGCTGAAATCACAAGCAGATAACATAAATCCGTGTGCACAGTTCAGGGACATATAACGGGACAAAAAATGAACCGATGGCGATTTATAATGTAAAAAAGCAAAATAAATCGCCAAATTCGATTTATTTTGCGCCAAAATGGCGATTTATAGGAATGGCGGGTCAGAAACGCAAAGAAGTTTCAAAATAGAAAAAGTGAAGATATCCGCTGTGAATGCACAAAACTGCTTTTGATAGCGGATTATCTTCACTTTATCATTAAGTATGTTACGTTCAGATTCAGCAAAAAAGCAGAACACTAATGCGCAAGGACCAACCTATGATACTAAGACAGGAATGAGAACCGGACGCCCCACTTACTCCGCCCGCATCGATGCGTAGTAGAATCCGATCGCCGCAAGCTGCACGACCATGGAGATCACCACCAGCAGCGTCAGGTTATAATCATAGAGCGCGCCCATGCACCAGCTTCCCAGGAACCAGAAGATACCGAAGCCGGTCTCGAAGATGCCGAAGCCGGTCGATCGCATATGGCGGGGAATGATCCGGCTGACCGCAGCCTTCATGATGCTCTCCTGAGCGCCCATGCCGATGCCCCAGATCACAATACCGCAGAGCATCATGGCCGGAGTATCCGACAGGAAGACCAGACCCGCGAAGCAGCTGCTAAGCAGCGTCGAGATCATCAGCGCCTTCAGCCCGATCCGGTCGAAGAGCCAGCCGAAGAACAGGGCCGCGAAGGCATCCACCGCCATCGCCAGCGCATAGAGCAGACTCAGCGTATGCTCCGGGAAGAAGCCGGACCGCGCTGCATGCAGTGTAATCAGGGTAAAGTCCGCGAATCCGAAGGCGAAGAGACTGATCGCCGCCATATAGAATAGGAAGGACTTGCGGAACTCGAACTTCTCCTCCGCCGCAGTCTCCTTCTCGAACATCTCCGGATGCGGGTACTTGTACATCGAGAAGAGCACCAGCGCAATCGTAATCAGCGCCGGCACACCCAGTGCCAGGAAGCAGAGGCGATAGGTAGACATGAGCTCCTCCGTGCCCTTGATCCAGCTGATCACGAAGAGAATCACCGGTCCAAGGAAGGCCCCCAGCTGATCCAGGAACTCCTGGTAGGCGAACCCCTTGCCCTGCCCAATCTCAGAAGAAGCAAAGCTGACCAGCGTATTCTTCGCCGGCTTCTTGATTGCCTTGCCGACCCGCTCAATAATGACAAATGCACAGGCGAGCATCCATCCGTTCTCCGGTACCAGGGCGAGAGCCGGAATCGCCAGCACCTGAATCACATATCCGAAGACCACCAGGGTCCAATACTTCTTCGTCCGATCGGCGATCCGCCCGGACAGGATCCGCAGACCATAGCCCAGCAGTTCACCAAGACCGGAGACGAAACCGATCGCGGCAGCCGAGGCCCCCGTCAGATTCAGATACTCGCCAAGGATACTGCGTCCGCCCTCATGCGTCATATCTGAGAACAGACTTACGATCCCCATCAAAAAGATAAAAGCCAAAGCACCACTAACACGCTTCTTACGACTCTCCGACATAACCAAGCCCTCCTCCACACCAACCAGTATACTGCAGACACAGGACAAAGAGAAGAGTACATGCACCAAACAGCCGGTTCGGGGGACATATCCGGTATCCAACTGCTCTGAAAACTGTCTGCGAAACTTATTATCACGAAAACAAGAATAAGAGAAAGAGCGATGGGTTAACGAAACAGTGCGAAATCACAACCATATAACACAATTCCGTGCAAATGCACAAAACCCAGACACGGAACGAAGCCCTTACTGCAGTAAAAGCGAACTTCGGTAAGGGCTTCTTGATGTAAGATGTTACATATTTACGTCACTGGCTTGTGATCTCGATTCACGTGGTTATATGTCCCCGAACGGACGGAAAGAGCTTCCGTGAGCCGAATTCTTCTTATCCCAGCACTCCTTCGCTCAGCGGCAGGCCGGCTTCCTTCATGAGCTCCACCGCATGCTTCACTGCTTCCAGGTACTCAGGCTTGGGCTCCAGCGTCTTCAGATCGTAGATCGAGAAGAAGAGCTGCTGAGGGAAGGGCATCTTCTCACCGGCATGCTCCTTCTGCAGACGATCAATCACAGCCAACATGTTATGGATGATGGGCTCTACTTCCTCAGCCTTCATACCGGCAACGGCATGCATCGCTTCATCGTGGATCCTTGCCGTCAGGGGGCTGGTTCCAGTCAGCCAGTTAGCAGCCACACCGGAGGCGGTACCTACAACAGCAACCAGAGTTCCGGCAACGATAGCTTCCTCATGGCAGGTAGATACGGTAGAATCCGCACAAGGCATGCCGGTAGGAATCTTCAGATTGCGCTCCGCCGCACGAAGGATGGCACTGTAGGAAGCCAGAACCATAGCAGTCTTGGAAGAACCGTTCATATCGGACATGGCAATATTACACCAAGGGCTGTGAGAGTAACTCAGCTGAGCCAGCATATTGGCGGTTGCACACATAGCAGCACCGCCGGGACCACCGGCCAGACCACCCATCATAGACATCGCAGAAGCCCAGGGAGTCACACCCAGACGCTCGCAGGCAAGCGCTGTGGAGATACGGCTGTTGTCGATCTTCTGCTCCGGAGCAATATGTACACCAGCCATGCACTGGGTCGGCTCATACTTGCCGATCCAGATCAAACTGAAGATCATACTTCTCCACCAGCTCCATGGCTGTATCCATCAGCATATCGTCGAAGTCACCGGGTGTCATCGGCTGGCCTTCCAGCGATCTCTTCTCGAATTCAATAATCGGAATCATAAGTCCTCCTCCTCATATAAAACGGACATGATGCCTTGCGAAAATGCTCAATCCGTATATAATTATGATAAGACTCATGGCATGAGTCTGTCAAGACTAACATACGCACATAAGTACAAATTGTGATATGATAATGACATAGATTCCAAGATACAGAGGTAGAAAGACACTATGGCAAGAGGCAAATCCATTACAAAGGAACTGGTACTGAGTAAGGCAGTCGAGATTGCCCGGACCGAGAGCATCGAGGCTGTCGCCTACAACCGATTGGCAAGAGAACTGGACATCCGCCCCCAGTCCATGTACCGTTACTACGCGAATCTGAAGGAACTGCAAATCGCACTATTATCTTACTTCATCAGTGAACTCGTACAGACACTGACACATGCCGTGCAGGATCAAACACCGAGGGAAGCCCTGCGCAGCTTCGGGATCACCCTCTACGATGAATGCCACCGCGAGCCCTGCTACTATCAGGCCTTCACACGGATGCATACCTACGGTATCGTCAGCGAGATGGTACCAGCGCTGCATCCCATGATTGCCATCGTACAGGGGCAGATGGCACAGCTATTCGAAGAACCCGCCGATATCGAACGGTACACTCAATGCTACATGGCGCTGATGCTCGGCTACGCTCAGATGGCCATCAACGAATTCATGCCGCAGAGTCTCAAGGACAACCGCCGGACCTACATGAAGTCGTTGGAGGACTTCATCGAGAAGATGCTCTAGCCGGGCGGGTCGGGCAGTTCGGGGACGCTTCCTTGAGTGGCTGAAATCACAAGCTATAATATGCCTCCGGGAAATGCCCATGCCATAGACGCAAGAAGAAACCCTTACTGCAGTAAAATCACAGCTGCGGTAAGGGTTTCTTTGCATAAAATATCACATAGTTACGTCACTGACTTTAGATTGTGATTCACGTGGTTATATGCCCCCGAAGGAACGCATCCCATAGGGACCTAGCGGATGTAGTCCGCATCGATCTCAGCGTCTGCCATGTATCTCAGCTCGCCGTTCTCATCTCTGTAGTACTTGGAGAAGAAGCCGTCCCACATCGTCCAGGTCTCACTGGGTACAGCCATATGTCCGCGGATCGGGTTGAGCGTATGCTGTACCAGAGGAGTTCCCGCTTCATCGGTGAATACGCTGGTATAGTAGAGACCGGACTGGTAGGTCTTGGCAGCCAGAACCTCATCTCTAACCAGTTCAGCAACCGCCATGCAGTCGACATTCTTCACTTCGTAGGCAGCAAGGAAGGCAGCTTCCTCTTCGGGCGTGAAGTTGGTCAGACCATTCTGATAGAGATGCCATGCTACGGAATTGATTGCCATACCGATACCTGCAGCACCTTCGGGGAGTAGGGTTGCACTTGCCTGTGCACTGCCCTGCGCTTCCTGAATCTGCCATACAGCGTACTTATAACCCTGTACGAAGGAATCCTTAGCCGCGAAGGTCTCATTGATAAAGTCGTTGACGAAGATACCGCCGGTATATGCGGAAGCTGCGAATACATCAGTCAGGAACAGGCTGACCAGATTCGCAAACTGACCACCCAGGGACTGACCGGTAGCATAGAGCCGTCTGCGGTCGATATTCCAACCCTGTACCTGTTCCATATCATCAAGAATCAATCGCAGGAAGTCGAAATCATTGACATGATCCTCATAGAGTCCGCAATTCCAGAAAGGAATCGGCATCTTTCCATTATGGCGGTTGTAAGGAAGAGCTGCAGGGAACACCAAGATGAAGTTGCGAGCCTCTGCTACGCGGTGCCACTCGGTCTGCTCAGCGAAGGCTTCCGGAGACTGACCATCTCCACCGAAGGCGAATACAACTGCGGTCGGCTTACTTGCATAATAGCGGGAAGGCATATATGCCATGTAATAACGATTGATATCGGAGAAGGATGCATGCTGTACAAGACCGATATGCTGATATCCGATCTCATCCGCATCCCAGCTGGGGCGAAGGGTAGGAATCGGGATACTGTTGATACGGCAGGTCTCTTTAAGGAACTCATTCCAGATCGTCTCCGCCATAGCTGCATTATAGTAGTCCACAGAGGCTGTCGTCAGACGAACACGGCCCATCGCATAGCCATCAACCTCAAGGGTGGCATTGGTTACAGGCTGACGGTAGATCTCGGTCAGACCGGTTCTGGTATAGGTAGGAACGGCATCCGCACAACCATTGGCAGTCAGCCAATAGTTGGCAACAGCCTTTGCCTTCTTGGTGAACTTCTTCTCGAACAGCCATGCAGGAAGCTGATATTCTCCGTACTGCTTCGCACAGTATGCAGACATGTTCTTCTGTGCCTGCTCCTCCAGAATACTGGAATCGATGGTGCTGCTTCCGTTGAAGATTACCATACCCGCTGCATTGTTAGGTGCGGTAATCAGGTATCTCTGAATCAAAGCACCGCCATCACCGTAGCCTACGAAGTAGAAGGTAGAGGTACCGGGCTTGAAGTATACGTTGGCCTTGGCATTTGAGAAGGCCTTCGTAATGTAGGAAAGCTCTTCATCATAACTGCCCCACTTCTTCGCTACCGGTTCCATAGCAACTACGTACTTGGCATACTTATCGGCAACTTCTACCCAGCCGGTCTGCTGGATGAACTTGGCAGCGTTCACACCGGAGGGAACAACAACGA
>R17__coassemble_1053_pt1 | contig 9078 bp, 7 predicted proteins | sample R17__metabat2_low_PE_029 | metagenome-assembled genome bin R17
GCGAGAGCGTAGGAATGTCGAGCTTGCCATGCTGAGACTTGTCATCTTCCACACGCCCGAAGATAGTGTGTTCATCCTGGAGCACTGCATTGAAGAGAATCTGCTGAAACTGGATGAGTAGGTCGTGCAGAAAGTTGCTCTTTGGCTACTAATCTTATCTGATCCCTTCGAACATTATGTGAAATGAAGGGGTGAATAGGGCTGCGCTTATGCGCAGCCCTTGTGAAATTAAATTCTGTCTTAGAATTTCTCCAGTGCATCGAGGAAGTTCTCAAGTTCCTTCTCATCCATGTGGAAGCCGTGCTTATCTTCAGGATATGCGCCGGTACGTACATCGTTTGCCCACTGGGAATATGCGGTCACTGCCCAAGGGAAGAAGTTTGCGTAGCTCTTAGCATGGGAAGCAGGCTTGGGCATCATACCAAAGGTATCGAAGTCAACCATCTCACATCCATCTGCAGCACCGCCTGCAGCGATGGAGATCACGGGAACATGAAGCTTCTTAGCGATGGCATTGGTAACTTCGATGGGGGTCAGCTCAATGGTCATAGCCATCATACCATTCTCCTGATATTCATAGGCCATCTTGAAGACCTTCATGGCATCCTCAGCGGTCTTGCCCATTCTCTTATATCCACCCTGACGAGAAGTCTGCCATCCGGACAGTGCGCCGACGTGACCGAATACAGGCAGATAGTTGTCAGCCATATACTTCAGGGTCTCATTGCTGATGCCCATAGGAAGCAGAGAGTCCGCACCATTATTCATGTAGCGAGCGCCGTTTGCAAGTGCAAGCTCCTTAGAAGCATAGGTGGGAGTCTGCATGTAGAAGTTGATATGAATGTTGGGAGCGGCCTTACGTACGCAGCGGATCCACCAGGGAGCAATCTCAATCTGCATATCGGGATCGGAACCGTCACCGGGAACGGTTAGACGGCAGATGTCAACACCCGCGATATCTGCAGCCTGGGTGAAGAACTGATCGCGTCCAGCCGGACACATCTGCACGATGGGAGTACCCTCATCCTTGAGTTTCTGTAAGTAGTTGATGGTCTTGCGGCCCTTGTGCATACGGGAAGCCTTAACCTGCGCCTGATTTTCTAATTCTGCCATAGTGTGTCTCCTTTCTTCTTGTAACCACTTGTGGTTGCTGCCGCCGCTCCTCTTCTCCTTCCGGAAGGCGGTAAAGTATATAAGTTAGAATCTATTGAGTCATCAGGATATATCCTGAGGGCATATTATGGGAAGTGCTCTATCCGCCCATATTCTCGGGTCAGAGATCATTCGCTGATATCGGAAGGTAAGCCCTGGGCTTCCGTAATTGTGGAATCGAAAGCTATTCTGAGATGAATACCATAGAATCCATAATCAAATGCTCTGCTCTGCGTCTCTGCAGATCCCTGTGAATTCCCTTCAGATCTTCTCCGAAGAAGCGGACGACGAATTCCAGCGTCGTATCCTGTCTTGCAGCAATAGCTTTGGCTTCTTCCAGAGCTTCCTCGTAGGTGACTCGGATATCTTCCTGCCGGATGACCGAGTCCAGAATCAGATCTGTAAAGTATTCTTCTCTGGCTTCATCCAGACATTCCCGAAATTCCTCTTCCAGGAATGCCTGCGTGATATACGCATTGATTCCTGTGGTGAGCCTGCGATATCTTCGCTCTGCATCGCGTTCTGCCTGAATTTCGCTTGCGATTTCTTCCAACTTAGATGAATCCGCAGTCAGATGATTCTCCTCTGCGATGGAGAGGAAGAGACTGCGGTGCAGATCCTCTTGCGGACAGGGGGAGAGGTGGTGGCCGATATAGTTAGTAAGTTCGGGCATTTGAAGCAGCCCCCTTTCGTAAGATCATCGGATGGTTGACTAATATACTGGCGATATAACGAAATACAGAATATGAAATTCTTATAAAGATTATAATAGTTTGCGTAAGCAAATGAATATGAGAAATATTATGTATCTTTACTACATAATATTATGTATAGCATAGCGCATAGATTATATGGTATATTAATAAAGATAGACTATTATAAATTAGTAGTTTCTGTTCTCATCTGCGAGATGTGAAAGGAGAAGAAGAATGGCGAAAGAAATCTTTTTCTATACAGAGAATCAGGCGAAGATTCTGGAAGGTGTAAACTGGCTGGCAGATAGTGTGCGGACGACTCTTGGACCTAAAGGGCGCAATGCAGTGATCGATCGCGCGCCGCAGTCTCCCCTGCTGACCAATGATGGAGCAACGATTGCGAAGGAGATCGATCTGAAGGATCCTGCGATGAATATGGGTGCTCAGATCATCCGTGAGGTATCAGCGAAGACCAATGACCTGGCCGGTGATGGTACGACCACTGCGACCGTGCTTGCTCAGGCGATGATCAAGGAAGGCTTCCGTCTGATTGCGGCAGGGGCGAATCCGGTAGCTCTGCGCCGTGGTATCAGCGAGGCAACTCAGGTATCGGTGGCTGCTATTCGTAAGCTTGCGAAGCCAATCTCTTCTTCCGAAGATGTTGCTAAGGTGGCAACAATCTCGGCAGAGGACGAAATGATCGGCGGACTGGTGGCAAGGGCATTTGACGAAGTGGGCGTGGATGGCGTGATTACGGCGGAGGAGTCTCATCAGATGGAAGCGAATCTGAAGGTGACTCGCGGTATGCAGTTTGATCGCGGCTATATCTCGCAGGAAATGGTAAATGATCCGGAACATATGCTGTGCGAACTATCCCTGCCTTATATTCTTGTGACCAATCAGAAGATTACTTCGGCACAGGATCTGCTGCCGGTTCTGGCGTTGGTGTTGGATGCTGGTCGCCCGCTGCTGATTATCGCTGAGGAGGTCAGTGGAGAGGCATTGGCGCTGATCAATGTGAATGTGATGCGCGGTCTGATCAAGTGCGCTGCTGTGAAGGCGCCGGCTTACGGAGATGGCCGTGTGGCGAGATTGAAGGATATTGCACTGTTTACGGGTGCGACTTATGTCGCCCCGGAGCTTGGGCTGGCTCTGAAGGATGTGAAGCTTGAGAATCTGGGAACAGCTCAGAGTGTAAGAGTGGAGAGAAGCACGACTTCCATCGTGGATGGCGGCGGTGATGCGGAAGCGATTCGTCAGCATATTGCGGGTCTGCGGGTGCAGATTGCGAATACGGACTATGGCTTCGCGAAGGATCAGCTGAAGGAGCGCCTGGCGAAGCTTGCCGGCGGTGTGGTTGTCATTGAGGCGGGAGCACCGACGGAAGTGGAGATGCTGGAGCAGAAATTGCGCATCGAGGATGCGATTCATGCAGCAAGGGCAGCCTTGAAGGAGGGAGTCGCTCTGGGAGGTGGAACTGCCTACATCAATATTCTGCCCGCAGTTCGCGCTTATGTGCGCGCGCAGGAAGGTGATAAGAAGCTGGGAGGTGCTATCGTGATGCGTGCTCTGGAGGCTCCGGTTCGCCAGATTGCTGAGAACTGCGGCATGGAGCCATCGGTTGTGGTGGAGAAGGTAAAGGAGGCACCTTACGGTGTAGGCTTCAATGCGGCAACCGGAGAGTATGTGGATATGATGGAAGCCGGTATCGTAGATAGTGTGCTTGTTACTCGTCTGGCCCTGCAGAGTGCAGCCAGTGCAGCGAGTGTGCTGCTGACGACCGAGGCCGGGGTCGTGGATATTAAGTAAGAAGAAAGAATTCGATTGTGATCTAAAAAAGAAGGATAGGTGCCTGTTCTCGGAGCAGGTATCTATCCTTCTTTTGATGCAAAAGTCCAGCAAGCGTAAGGACCTGAAGAGCAAAGTGCGGAATGTCCGCTTGAGGAATCGGGAAGGAGAGGGTTCTCCTTCTACCCGATTCTTCCGGGGAGATGATTGGAGCATAGGCGGCAGGGGAGAATTATTCTTGTGCTTCCTTCAGATTCAATAGTAATACCATCAATTCCTGGCGGTTCGTGACCTGCATCTTCTTGTAGATATTGGCAATGTGACGATAAGTGGTAGCGCGGGAGATGCATAGCTTCTTGCTGATGTTAGCAGGGGATACGCCCTGACCGAGCAGATTGACGATCTCAGATTCCCGGCTGGTCAATTGCGCAAGACCATCCGCCGCCCAACGAAGAGCATTTTCCTTCATACCCTGATAGAAGAACTTCCGGAACATGGAGTCGAGGAGCGGCATGAAAAGATTCAGAAATGCAATCTCGCTTTCAGAGGGCTTTCGGTGGTTCATCCAGTCCAGCGCTATGACGCAGCGTGGATTGTGATAGAGATCATGAAGTGCGAAACCGATGGAGCAGGATAACTTACGGGGGAGGATGAAGTCTCGCACGAATTCATTGTCGGTTTCTTCGTTCCAATAGTGGATTACGGGGCGGCTATGCAAGAAATCTTGTGGATAAGACTTGTAGATACTATATTTTCCCTCATCAAGATTCTGATAGTAATCGCGGTAGAAGGTGCTGGTCTGTGTGGTGATGTTTAGCAGATACTGACCGCAGAACTTGCCGTTGTGATCGAGGAAGTAGACCATGGCTTCGTCGAAGGCACAGTGTTCTTGAATCAGGGGAAGGGCTTGAGTGACCAGATCTCTGGGATTCTGCGCATCGTTCAGCTGTATGATCAGTTGGTAGATATCCTGGTAGATGTTAGATTCTGTCATGGGGATGCCTCCTGTTGGGGCGAAGTTCTTGTGGATGATCGTATATTCCTATTATAACAGTTTGAGGATGCGAGGTGGGGGAAATATGAGCGGTGTGGGAATATTTATTGTGCGGGATACGGGGAATGAAAATGACCGCCTGCCGGGGCGGAAAGTGAGGATATAGGCGGTCGCGCAAAGAAAAGAGGAGTGCCGCGATCGGCGACACCCCTTCACAATTTCAATGATAGATCTTACAGTCCAGCCTGCTCCAGCAGTCCGGGAATCTTAGCTTCCCAACCGAGGGACATGATATGTACGCCCTGGCAGTAAGGCTTGCATTCCTTGATGATCTGTGCAGCAATCTTCACACCGGTCTCACCGGACTTGGCAGCTTCCTTGTTGGCAGCCAGCTCGTCGATGATCCATTCAGGAACATGTACACCTGCAACGTTCTTGTTCATGAACTTGCACATGCCGGCAGACTTGGGGATGATGATACCAAGCTGAACGGGCTTGCCGAACTGCTTAGCCTTCTCCATGAACTCGATGAACTTCTCGGGTTCGAATACAGCCTGAGTCTGGAAGTACTCAGCACCGGCAGCAACCTTGCGCTCCATCTTCACAAGCTGAGCATCAACGGAATCACTGCAAGGAGATACAACAGCACCCTTAGCAAACTTAGGAGGCTCGCCAACCAGAGCATTGCCGCCCAGATCGGTGCCCTGCTCCAGCAGGCACATGGTGTGCAGCAGAGATACAGAGTCCAGATCGAATACGGGCTTAGCCTGAGGATGATCACCAAGCTTGGTGTGGTCGCCGGTCAGAGCCAGTACATTGTCGATGCCCAGAGCAGCTGCGCTCAGCAGATCAGACTGCAGAGCAATGCGGTTACGGTCGCGGCATGCCAGCTGGAAGATCGGATTCAGTCCGGCCTGCTTCAGAGCTACGCAGGTAGCCAGAGAGCCAAGACGCATAACGGAAGACTGATTATCGGTAACGTTGATAGCAGCAACACCGCTCAGGTACTTCTTAGCATCCTCAATCATCTCCTCGATGTGGATTCCCTTGGGCGGGCCAACCTCAGCGGAGACTACAAATTCACCACGTTCAAACATTTCTGTAACTTTCATGATATTCGCTCCTATAATTCACATGGGAAGGACAATCGGTCCTCACCATAATATTCTATGAATAATCTTACAAGTTCCGGGGGCGGGTCATCAGATGACCTTCCGCGGAGAACAGAATCCGAAATCAGGACTCCTTCCACTCCTTTGTTGCTTCATCGGTGTTGAAGTTGTGGAACTGGGTTGCGCAGCGCAGAGCGTCCAGACGACCGAGCTTCTCAAGTCTTCTGTAGATTCTCTCCCAACCGCAATCCATATTGCAGTCTACCTCACACTTACCGTTCTTGGTGCCGCCGCAAGGACCGTTCACCAGGCTCTTGGAGCATGCAGTGATGGGGCAGATGCCGCCGGTGATGTTCAGGAAGCATTCGCCGCACTGATCACAGTTGTACTCCAGAGGAGTCACACCCTGGAAGCCGGGAAGCTGCAGGGTATCGCAGGCTGCACATACCTTGGTATCTTCCAGATACTCTGCGATGGTCTGTACGCCAACGCCGCAGGAGAATACCAGGACCATATCTGCCTCTGCAATCTCAGCCATGTGGCTGCGAAGACGCAGCTGCATGTTCTCGGGGTTGCAGATATAGTCAGTCGTCATAATTCCGGTAACCTTGCCCGAAGCTGCCAGCTCCTTCTGGAGTTCTCTGGCTTCTTTCTCGGGGAAGCCGACCTCTTTACATCCGTGGCAATTGATGATGAAGACTTTTCCATCTACCAGAGATGCAATGGCCTCTTTGGATTTTAATTTGGTCATTAACATAATTTCTTCATCTCCATTATTATCTCTTCAGCAGCGGCATAACCAATCCCTTACCGGCAGCAATCTTAGCAACCAGCGGGATCTTGGAAGAGCAGATGTACTCACAGCACTTACAGGAGAAGCAATCCATGATGTGATTGTCCAGAAGTGCCTGAGGGTTGCCCTCATCCACATACTTGGCAAAGTTCATAGGAATCAGTTCCATAGGACAGACATCCATACAACGTCCGCACTTGATACAATCTACGGTCTCGGTGTGATCGGTATCGATTGCGATGATACCGTTGGAACCCTTGATGATCGGAACGTTGGTATCCTTCAGTACGGCACCCATCATAGGTCCGCCGGCCTTGACTGTAACATCATCGCCTACGATACCGCCGCAGTAATCAATGATATCCTGCATGTTGGTACCGATCTTCACGATGAAGTTGCCATGCTTCGCCATACGCTCACCGGATACGCAGCATACGCGCTCTACCAGAGGCATGCCCTTCTGCAGTGCATCGGAGATGGCCTTCGCAGTGGAGGTGTTGCTTACTACGCAGCCAACATCCGCAGGCAGCTTGCCGCTGGGAACCTGACGTCCCATTACCTTCTTGATGAGCATCTTCTCAGCGCCCTCGGGATACTGGGTCTTCGCAGGACAGACTTCGATATTGTCATAGGGAGCAACCTTCTCCTGCATCAGAGCGATGGCATCGGGCTTATTGTCCTCAATCAGGATGATACCCTTGGGAGCATCTACTGCCTTCATAATTGCGCGCAGACCATAGATGATATCATCGGAGAACTCAAGCAGTACACGATGGTCAGCTGTCAGGTAAGGCTCACACTCGGAACCGTTGATCAGAACGGCATCGATGGGCTTGCCGGGCATCAGCTTTACATAAGCGGGGAAGCTTGCTCCACCCATACCGGTGATACCCTTCTCCTTCACGATGTCTACGATCTCCTTGGGAGTAAGCTCCTCCAGAGGCTTGTTGGGCTTCACAGACTCATGCAGAGTGTTCTTGCCATCAGACTCGATAACGATAGACATAACACCCGGTCCCTTGTTGGGGTGGCTGTGAGGTCCGATCTCAACAACAGTACCGCTGACACTGGAGTGGATATGAGCACTGATGAAAGAAGGTGCTTCTGCAATCTTCTGACCTACATCTACGTGATCGCCAACCTGTACGATGGGGGTAGCGGGCGCACCGACATGCATAGAGGTGGGGATGATCACCTGCTTAGGTTCGGGGAATCTCTGCAGAGCGATCGTCTCAGTATATTCCTTATTCTCTACCGGATGAACACCGCCGTAGAATCCTTCGAATCTCTCAGCGCGGGCCTTCTGTACATACTCATTGATCACTTCGAAGTTCACCTTGGAGTAGTCGCGAAGCTGAACCGGCTGATTCAGGAACTCCTCGGTACGTCCCTGCTTCGCAAGCTTCTGATTGATCTTCTCCCATGCACAATCCTTCTTGGGATCGATCTCACACTTACCATTCTTAGCACCGCCACACTGTCCATTGATCAGACTCTTGGAGCAATCTACGATCGGGCAGATGCCGCCGGTAACGTTCAAATAGCACTGTGCACAGGCGCCGCAGGTCTTCTTCGTCAGTGCCATGCCGTGCTGGCCAATATAGTTCAGGGAATTGGTAGCCGAGAATACAGGATATTCCTCCATATCGGCAACCGTCTGAATGCCCAGACCACAGGAGATAACGATGACATTCTCTGTTCCTTCAGGGATCATGTCATAGAGCTTCTTCTGTGTCTGAACCTTGTTGCACAGGAAGTCCACCTTGGCAACGCCGGTGATCTTCTTACCCTGTGCAGCGGCAAGCTGTTCGAATTCGCCGGCCTCAGGCTCGTCGGTGGTATCGAATTCCTTGAAGCACTTATTACATGCAACAACGAACAGATTATCTTTACCTTCGAGCAGAGCTTCCAGCTCAGCTTTCTCTTTCAACACATACTTGGTATAATTCACTGATGTTCTCCTTCCTTAGGATTTGATCCGTCTTCAGCTTTCTTAATAACGTCCAATGTATAAGTATCCCCATATCGCCAAAAAACGCAAAGATATCGCCGAAGCATAACCTTGTCAATATTATAACACAATAAATTAGGGTCTGACTAGTATATAAATGTGCAAAAATTGGACTATTATTGGCGTAATTCTATCATTTATGGCAAAAATTAGAGTAAACTTATATATGTTAGATAAAACTTATTGACAAGATGCGTAACTAACTGGGAATTAAGTAGGGAGGGAGCAGTGTGACGAAAGCGGAAGCGAAAGATTGGGCTGGTTCCGGAGCTTATGAATTCGGGATATATCTTCCGACAATCTCCTTTTCGGCTTTATCTGTGAAAGGGGATAGGAGGAGATATCCCTTTTCGGCTTTATCTGTGAAAGGGGATAGGCGGAGATATCCCTTTTTGGATTTATCTGTGAAAGGGGATAGACTGGAACTATCCCCTTTGAGGAAAATCCGCGGAAAGGGATAGTTGAGAACTATCCCATATGAGGAAAATCCGCGGAAAGGGATAGTTGAGAACTATCCCATATGAGGAAAATCC
>R17__coassemble_1057_pt1 | contig 9042 bp, 8 predicted proteins | sample R17__metabat2_low_PE_029 | metagenome-assembled genome bin R17
GGCTAAGTCGGCGAGGTGGTGCAAGAGCGAAGAAGCTTCATACCTGCGTGACGCACGAATCCCCAAGGTGGTGCAAGTTTCCAAAAGATGGTTTCTTGCGTGAGGGATGAGGCGGTAAGGAGGCGCAAGAACGAGAAAACACCGCACCTGCGTCTGAGGGGAAAGTGTGCAAGTAAAGTAAAATAAGAAAGAATTAAGATTCTCGGGATTGTGCAAGAACTGCTTTTTCAGTACAATCCTGTTATAACCTATGTTCTGATCGCATGAAGATAGGAGGTTTCTTATGCATAATAGATTCTTAATGAGCATCCTTTCGCTTTTCCTTTTGTGTGCGCTGACTGCTTGTCAGAACACTTTCCCGGACACAGCTTCCTCGGTGGTGCCTTCGGAGACGGCTGCGGAAGAAGTGTCGATGGAATCGACGGAGGAGCTTGCCACTGAGAAGGAGACCGCAGTCATCGAAAGGGAATCTGCGGTGAATGCTTCTAATCAGACTTCTTCCCATCATGAAGTGGATGACGACTCTCTTTGCCTGATGTATCAGCAGATGGAAGCTTCGGATTCTCTATGCGCAGTGGAATATATCGGTTACTGTGAAGCGGGAGATGAGGAAGCATCCATAACCTCGGCTATTCATGGAAGTTCCTATGTATTCATGAATTACATCGACCTTGAGCATCGGATCATCTCTTCGGGAGAGGAGATATACTGTATCGTCCCTTGCGAGGATGCGGTGTCCATTACGGTCTATGCCTATGATCCCATGGCTTGTGAGGAGGATTCTTCGGAACATGATTCCTCAGAGCATCACTCTTCAGGGCACCATGCGGAAGCTATCTTCTACAACGGAGAGGAGATCGATGCTTCCTGTATCGGGGATGTTCTGTATAGTTCGGAGAATACAGATCCGATCATTCTTACCTGTAATGTCAGCGATATCATTCCCAACACGATCGTCGTTGTGACGGATGCTTCCGGTGAATCGGTCACACTTGTCCCGAGTCTTAGCTTGAAGGATGGTTCGGTCGTCCTTCCTGATCAGGGAGCCTGCGGCTTCGGCCCTACGACAGGACTTGCGAATCCCTGTGAAGATTGTTCTCTTGAGGATATTATGGAGGAGATCGGATGTGAACTCTATCTTCCGGAAGGAAGAGAACATCAGCATTGTACGCTTTACAGCACTGAACCGGTCATGGGAGAGATTACCTTTAAGCTTCCTGACTATGAGATGGTCTTCTGTTATCGCGTGCAGCAGTCTTCAACTTCCCTGGATATCTCCGGTATCTATCTGGATGATGTCTTAGACGAAGATAGCTGTCAGGTCGGTTCCTACTCGGGAATCTGCAGGAGAGGTACTCTGGATGGTGCAACAGTTGATATCTGTCAGTGGTATGATGAGGAGAATCAGATGATGTACTCCCTGAGCACGCAGGCCGATGATCTGGATGGATTTGATATAGAAGCGATCGCGGAGATGATGATTCCATAATATAAGATATGCAGAGCCTTGCACGAGTGTGTAAGGCGAGCAAGGTAGTGATCAGCCCTATGTTAAGCAGATAGTACAAATGTCTAAAATAAGTTTAAGGATATCCGTCGTGTTGTTTTGATGCGGCGGATATTTTTTGCGATAAGGCCTTCAAGTGTCCATCGTGCTCGCGATGCGAAGCTAGTCCTTTCGGACACGAATGGACATTGGAATGCAGCGGTCCGCATGACAACGAGCTTCTGAAAATATGGTTTACGGCTGCCTGAGGGACAACAGAACCTTCGTCGCTTGATAAAAGTTGAGGAAAGATACTTTTGGTTGACACATAAGGTTGTCTTGAAGTATCATAAATATAATCGTGCAACTATGTAGAATATCACGAAATTTTCAGACAGGAGGCAGAATCGCGCACGAATGAATCCATTGATTTTTAATCTTTTTGCCTCCAGGAAGGGCCCTGAGCATCTCATTTGGTGTAAGAAGCTCTATGTGGGACGTAAAGCGCTGGAGAAGAAGACGAAGCTGATCCAATCTATTGATAAGGAGAAGCTGTTGAAAGATATCTACATACTGATGATTCCGACCAACCCGAACAATCAGGTGGAGATCATGGATGCCAATTATCTGAAGCAGCCCTATTATCGGAAGCAGCCCATCACCATTGTCGGACTTGCTGTCGGCAGGGGAGAAGCAGAGGATCAGCTTCTCAGGATCGTCGGTGACTGTTGGAAGAAGCAGGGCAACGCCGATCTTCGCACCTTCCTTCGGGAGATGATCAGGGAGGAGGGGATCCGCAGTACATGATCGTGCTTACCATATTATTGACGATCCTGAAGATTCTCCTTCGCATTCTGTTGGTACTCTTGCTGATCTTACTTGCTTTGCTTCTTATTATATTGCTTGTTCCTATACGATACGAATCTGCAGGACGAGCGGATATGGAAGAGATTCATGTGCAGGCTAAGGTTCATTGGTTCTTTCAGTTGTTGAAGATACAGCTTGCCGTGAACAATGATCATATCGTAGCCAGAGTCCGGCTGCTTTGGCTGACAGTCTTCCGCAAGAATATTGACTGGCATTATCCGCTGGCGAAGAAGCCGGAGGAAAAGACAGAGGAGAAGATATCACCGAAGTCCAAGGCAGCAGCTGCTAAGCCGAAGACATCGAAGAAGACAGGTGCAGCAGAGGCTAAGCCGAAGACATCGAAGAAGACAGGTGCAGCAGATGCTGAGCCGCAGACCCCGATGAGTGCAGCTGCTTTGGAGGCAGAAGCTGATCAAGCCGCACATCTGCCGCAGACGAAGCCTGAATTGCAGCAGAAGGCTCTGATTCCTTCCGGAGAAGAGATGACCGTGGATATTGGGGCTGCGTCTTCGGAAGAATCGCCGGTTCTGGATATCGCGCAGGCAGATTTCTGGAAGCAGGAACAGGCTGAACCGAAAGAAGAGACAGCAGGGCCTGCGATACGTCAGCAGGGATCGGAAGATTCCGGGCAGGCGATGCAGGAACCGGAGGACTTGCAATCGAACATATCTGAAGAGCGGGAAGATACGGAGACATCTGCATCGGAGGCTGCCTTTACCGGAACGATTCCGGAGGACATGTTCGAAGAAAACGAAGAAGAGAAGAAGGAATCTCCCATAGACAAGGTGAAGAAGTACTGGGAGATCTTTCAGAGGAAGAGTACGAAGAAGACGATCTTTCGCGTGAAGCGCTCGGTTCTGAACATCCTGAAGCATGTACTTCCGCAGAAGGTCAAGATCCACGGTGTGATCGGTCTGGGGGATCCTTCTCTGACCGGCCGTATTCTCGGAATCTTCTATATGGGATACCCGAAGTACAGCAAGTACGGAGACTACCGTCTGGCAGGTGACTTCGAGAAGATCAACGTGAAGATCAAGTACATGTTCAAGGGTCGAATCCGGCTGGGTTATCTTGTCTTCCAGGCTCTCAGACTCCTGATCGATAAGAATATCAGGCATCTGATCTTCCATCGAAAGAAGAAGGATAAGTAGTGCTCATGCATGGCAGAACGCGCAGGCAGAGCAATCGCATTTGACATGGCAGCGACCAAAGTGCAGGGCTGTCAGCATAAATAAAGTATGCACAAGGCATAAAGGAGGTCCTTATGGAATCTAGCAATAATTTTTCTGAGGTAATGGAAGCAATGTTCCGCGGTATGGATGGCTATGTGTCCGCGAAGACGGTTGTCGGTGATCCCGTTACCGTGAATGACACGATCATCATCCCTCTTGTGGATGTATCCTTTGGCGTTGGTGCCGGTGCAGGACTGAACGGAGAGAAGAAATCCAACACGGGCGGCGGCGGACTTGGCGCCAAGGTGTCGCCCAGCGCGATCCTCGTGATTCATGATGGACAGACCCGCCTTGTCAATGTGAAGAATCAGGATGCTGTGACTAAGGTCCTGGATATGGTGCCTACCGTGATGGACCGCATCATGCCTGGCAAGAAGGATCCTGAGGTGGAAGCCGCCGTGGAAGAGATGAAGAAGAGTGAGTAACTTAGGGAGATGCTCAAAAGCGGCGATTAATTTTTAAAAACCATCACATTTTCGCTTGCAAAAAGAAGTATTATCTGTTATGATATCCCATGTTGTGGGCTCATAGGCGCAAGCGGGTCCAAGTAATCCGTAAGGAGGTGCGATTATGGCAAAGTGTGCAGTATGTGCTAAGAGTGCTCATTTCGGTAACAATGTGAGCCACTCTCATAGAAGAAGCAATAAGATGTGGAAAGCAAACGTTAAATCTGTTCGCGTTAAAGTTGGCGAGTCTACTCAGAGAATGTATGTTTGCACTTCCTGCCTGAGATCCGGTCTGGTTGAGAGAGCATAATTTCTCGCAGAGATCTATTGTGGAATAAGGAATTAAAGACACTGCTTTCAGAAGCGGTGTCTTTTTTTCGTATCTCCACGGAAGACGAGATGGTTATGAAATACTAATTGCGTTCTCAGCGAAAACCAAGTATAATCATACTATATGTCATTAGCACATAAGATGTGAATCCCCCCGCAGTCAAGCGGAGAACAGGAGAACGGATATGAAGTGTAAGATTGTGAATGAATTAGGTGAAATCCTGATTGATACAGATGTCATCGCGAAGTATGCCGGTACCATCGCTGTCGAGTGCTTTGGTATCATCGGTATGGCAGCCATCAATATGAAGGATGGCTTTGTCAAGCTGCTGAAGAAGGATAGCCTGACCAGCGGCATCAACGTAGTGGTTGATGATGGTCAGATCGATATTGATTTCCATGTGATCGTATCCTATGGCGTCAGCATCAGCGCAGTTTCCGATAACCTGATGGAGACGGTTCGATATAAGGTGAAGGAATTCACCGGCATTCCTGTGAATGAGATCAAAGTATATGTAGAAGGAGTACGGGTGATCGATTGATCATGAGATCCCCGAGGAGGAACGAAATAGTGGCTATCAATACTATCAATGCTGAGATGCTGCGCAATGCCTTTCTGGCCGGCGCAAAGAATCTTGAGAAGAATAAAGCTTGGATCAATGACCTGAATGTGTTCCCGGTTCCCGATGGCGATACCGGTACGAATATGACGATGACGATCCAGTCTGCTGCAAAGGAAGTTATGAATCTGCAGGAGGTTACGATCGTAACTTTGTCCAAGGCCATCTCTTCCGGCTCTCTGCGCGGCGCGAGAGGTAATTCCGGTGTTATTCTGTCTCAGCTGCTTCGTGGTTTTACGAAGGAGATCCGTGACGTGGAAGCTATCACGCCTGAGATTGCAGCGAGTGCATTCATGCGTGCGAAGGAGACTGCTTACAAGGCAGTTATGAAGCCGAAGGAAGGAACGATCCTGACGGTTGCCAGAGGCATGGCAGAGTATGCTGTAGAGATCGCACCCGAGATGGATGATCTTGAGGAGATGTTTGTCAAGATCATCGAAAAGGGTGATGAGGTTCTGAATCAGACACCGGAGATGCTGCCGGTTCTGAAGCAGGCAGGTGTAGTGGATTCCGGCGGACAGGGTCTGATGCAGGTGCTGAAGGGTGCACTGGAAGGTCTGCGAGGCAATGAGATCGTAGACGTCCCCGAAGTCCGTGAGACGGCTCCCGCTCCCGCAGAGCGCACGGTTGTGGATACATCCGATATGGGAGAGATCAAGTTCGGTTACTGTACCGAGTTTATTATCAACATCGATCCTGAGAAGGGCTACAATGAGGATGAGGAACCCAAGTTCAAGGCATTCCTGGAGAGCCTGGGTGATTCTATCGTTATCGTATCCGATGACGAGATTGTGAAGGTTCATGTTCATACGAATGATCCCGGTGTGGCGATCACGAAGGCTCTGACTTACGGAAGCCTGTCCCGCATGAAGATCGATAACATGCGTGAAGAACATGAGGAGAGATTGATCCGAGATGCTTCCCGTATCGCTGCTGAGCAGAAGGCGGCTGAGGCAAAGAAGGCCGAGGAAGCGAAGAAGGCAGAACCCAGAAAGGAGATCGGTTTCATCTCCGTATCTGTCGGCGATGGCCTTGCAGAGATCCTGAAGGGATTGAATGTGGATGAGATCATTCAGGGCGGACAGACAATGAACCCCAGTACAGATGATATCATGCTGGCGGTAGATAAGGTGAATGCAGATACGATCTTCGTATTCCCCAACAATAAGAATATCATTCTGGCTGCGCAGCAGGCCGTGGATCTGGTAGAGGATAAGAAGCTTGTAGTCGTTCCTTCTACGACGGTTCCTCAGGGTATCGCAGCGATGATCAGTTTTGCTCCCGGCGCTTCCATCGAGGAGAACCTTGAGATGATGAAGGAGAGCATGGATCTGGTGAAGACCGGTCAGGTCACTTACGCAGTGCGCAATACCACGATCGATGACAAGGAGATCCACGAAGGAGACATTATGGGTCTCGGCGATCATTCTGCCCTGCTTGCCGTAGGAAGCAGTGTTCAGGAGGTTGTCATGGAGATGACCGATGCCATGGTGGATGAGGACTCCAGCCTGATCAGTGTATACTATGGCTCCGATGTCAGTGAGGAAGACGCCGCAGCCATTGAAGAGATGCTTGGTGAGAAGTACAGCGACTGTGATATCGAAGTAAATTACGGTGGACAGCCGATCTACTACTATATCGTTTCTGTAGAGTAATCTGTAAGAAGACCACCCTTCACGGGTGGTCTTCTTGTAAGAGGTAGCTATGAGTAATACAAGTTCCTATGAGAAGAAGATTGCGAGGGTGAAGAATGCCCGCAATCTGCCCTTCCCTGTCATGGGGATGCGCATCGTTAAGACGGCTTTTGCTGTCTTTCTTTGTCTAGTCATCTATATTCTGCGAGGATATCAGGGCATGGTGATTCAGTCGACGATCGCTTCCATCATCTGTATGCAGCCTTACAATAAGGATAGCCTGCGGTCTGCCGTGAATCGTGTGATCGGAACCGTACTGGGAGCATTTGCCGGTCTGGTCTATCTTCTGACTATGCGTCTTGTGGTACATATTACGGATTCCATGCTTGTAGCATACATCATCATGGCAATTGGCGTGGCCCTGGTGTTCTACTTTACGGTGGCGATGAAGCTTTCGGATTCGGCATCACTTGCTGCCATTGTCTATCTGTGTATCATCATCGCTTATCCGGATATCGTATCTCCGCTTGCTACAGCTGTGGACCGTACGATCGATACGATTATCGGTGTCTGTGTGGCGATCGTGGTCAATGAGATGCATCTGCCAAGACAGAAGCATCCGGAGAAAGTGTTCTTTGTCCGACTGCAGGACCTGGTGGAGGATCGCTTCGCTCAGGTTCCATCCCGCATCCTGATTGCCCTGAATCGCCTTTATGATGATGGCGCGAAGATCTGCCTGGAGACGCGCTGGGCTCCGGCCTTTCTGATTTCTCAGATGGGGACGACCAATATCAATATGCCGGTCATCGTCATGGATGGAACGGCACTCTATGACTTGAATGAGAAGAAGTATTACGAGGTAGAGGAGATCGACCACGCAGATGCAGACGTTCTCTGCGGCATTCTTGAGAAGAAAAATCTTGGATGCAACGTGTTCGCCATCCGGGAACATGCGATGTTGATCTTCCGTGTGGGTCCGATATCTGTACAGGAGCAGGAAGACTTTCTGCTTCTGCGGCGTTCTCCTTACCGCAACTATGTGGATGGTATGTGGCAGGAGGAGGATCATATTACGAATATCCGCTTTCTGGTCAGCAATCAGCTCGCCGATGAGACAGAAGATTGGCTGATGGGTGAGAAGAAACTTACATCCCGTTTCCGTATGGAGCGAAGAGAGCAGCCGCGCGCCAACAATACTACCGGATTCTATTTCTACCGTAAGGACACCTCCGTGAGCCGGATGGAAGAGAAGGTGATACAGTATATTCGTGAGGAACGCCATGAGACGGCGGAGCATGTCTGTATTCGTCCTATGAGCTCTGCTTATGAGCCGGAGCGCGATGCAGGCAATCTTCTGAATCGTGTGAAGGGATGTTATGAGCGTCCGGATATCCTGAAGATGCTGAGGAGAAAGTCATGAGAGAGGAAGATTCCGTATCTGTTTTGAAGGGAGTCGGAGAGAAGACTCAGAAAGCACTGGCATCGATCGGTGTGGAGACGATCGGCGACCTTATTCGCAGGTATCCTGCGGGATATGATTCCTTTGATGCAATCACAACGATTGGGCAGGCCGAGTCAGGAAGGATCTGCACGCTCCGAGGATGCCTGGCAGGCATGCCACAGACTCGGTATACCGGGAAGCTTGTGATGACGCAGATCGGGTTCGACGACGGCAGCGGTAAGATTACGCTGACCTGGTTTCGAATGCCCTACCTCAAGAATGTGCTGAAGCCGGGGGAAGTCCGAATTATCCGCGGTAAGTTGGTCCGCAATCGCTTTGGCACGAGTATGGAGCAGCCGACGATTTATTCAGAAGAAGAGTATGCGGCGCTTCAGTCGTCTTTGCAGCCAATCTATCCCCTGAATCCCAAGGTGACCGGGAAGCAGTTCCGTAAGCTGTGTGTGCAGGCACTGGAGCATCTGACCTTATCTCAGGACTATCTTCCCAAGGCGATTCGTCTGCGCTATGGACTTGCCGAATGGAATGATGCAATCCGCACGATTCACTTTCCGAAAGATCAGGAAGAGATGCTCTTCGCCAGGAAGCGTCTGGTCTTCGATGAGTTTCTGCTCTTTATTCTTGCCATTCGAAGACTGAAGGAGAAGAAGGAGAAGGATCCCAATCTCTTCTTTTGGAACAAGTCTTCCTGGACAGAGAAGTTCCTTGCGGCACTTCCTTACCGATTAACCGGAGCTCAGCAGAGAGTCTGGGAGGAGATTCGACAGGATATGACGGGAGAAAAGCTGATGAATCGTCTGATTCAGGGAGATGTCGGATCCGGTAAGACCGTGCTTGCGCAGCTGGCCCTTCTGTTTGCAGCTGAGAACGGCTATCAGGGGGCCATCATGGCGCCGACGGAAGTGCTGGCGAGACAGCACTATGAATCTTTCACGAAGATGTTTGCACAGTATAACATTCCCGTAAGG
>R17__coassemble_1062_pt1 | contig 9014 bp, 7 predicted proteins | sample R17__metabat2_low_PE_029 | metagenome-assembled genome bin R17
TCGCCACACATTCTCCGCGTAGGGTTTCCAACCGCGAATCACTTCCGCACCGGTGTTCTTCGTAAGGTCGTTGCCAGGGATCTGGGAGTCTCCGGCATCAGCTCGGAGATCACTGCGGATGTCATGGCGGATTCCAATCTCCTGACGATCACGGTGAGAGATCAGGATCCCGAGATGGCAAGCAATGTTCTGCAGAGCGTTATTAACAACTACCAGACGGTAGCGGAATATATTGTGGGTCCCAGTACCTTCCAGGTCGTAGATGAGAGCGGTGTGCCTGTGCATCCGACAAATAGCAGCAACGAAGTCTCAAGAGCCTTCATGGGGGCACTGGCGGGCTTTGGTCTGTGCTGCGTGGTCCTTTTGATCTACTCCAGACAGCGCAGGACGATTCTCCAGGGTGAAGATCTTAAGGAGATTACGAATGCGAAGCTGCTTGGCAATATTCCTACGACAAGAATGAAGAAGAGAAGTTCCAACCAGGTACTGCTGCTGGACAATCCCAGAATCACAAGTCCCTTTAAGGAGTCGATGAGATTGGCCCGCTCCCGTATGGAGAAGGAACTTCGGGATACTTATCATCCGGTTCTTCTGGTTACCAGTTCCATTCCGGGAGAAGGCAAGACTCTGTTCGCTGCGAATCTTGCAATCGGTCTTGCGAAGAAGGGATCCCGCGTGGCACTGGTGGATGGCGATCTGAGACATCCTTCCATTGCTGAGCTTCTGGGAATCCAGAATATAAATCATACGATGGTATCTTATCTGAAGGGCCGATGTGAGATGACGGATATCTGTTATCCCTACAAGGAAGAACTGCTGGACGTCTATCCCGCCGGTGAACCGACGAGCAATCCGGTAGCGATGATTCGTTCTAAGGAGATGGAAGAGTTCATCATGTCCCTGAAGGGAACCTATGACTATGTCATCATCGATACCCCTCCCAGTTCTATCCTTTCGGATGCTGCCGGATTCTATCAGGTCGTGGACTATGCAATCTTTGTTGTCAGACAGGATTATACGGCAGAGCGCCAGTGCCGCCATGCCCTGGAGACGATTACTGACGCCGGCATTCCGCTGATTGGCTATATCATGAATGGTGTAGTAGAGGGAACGACAGGATACGGCTACAGTTCTTACGGCTATGGCAGTTATGGATATCGCAGATATGGTTATGGTTATGGTTATGGCTATGGCTATGGCGGTTATGGTTATGGCGAAGATAAGAAGCAGAGAAAGAGCAGTGTATTTCACCGGGCAGAGAGCAGCGCTGAGGGGCGGAAGCACGGTAGGCATGGCAGGGGGACGAAGATCGAGGGTGAAGTGAATGTTGAGATTCACGATGATGAAGAAGAGTAATATTGCATATAAGCTTTATACACTTACCTGGGAATCAGCAATAGAAGGGTAAGGTTATGAGTACAAAAATTGACAATAACAAAATAGTTCTGAATCGTCAGCTGCTTCTTCGGAGAATTGCCCTGGTCGGGTTGGATATCATCCTGATCATCCTGAGTATGGTTCTTGCTCTCTATGTTCGATGGGATATGAGCTTTGCATCCATCGAGCCTTCTTTCTGGAAGAATATGGTGGCTTACCTGCCGGTCAATGTTGCTTTGACGCTGATCATATTCTATTTCATGAGACTTTATTCCAGCCTTTGGCGCTTTGCAACAGAGGAAGAGATGAAGTATGTGGTGGCAGCTGTCCTTCTGTCAGCCTTCCAGTTGCTTGTGGGTATGCATGTCTTCCCTATGCCGGATGCGGAAGGACAGCCTGCACCGCACAGCTTCTATCTGCTGTATGGCGGTTTCCTTATGGCCTTCACATTCCTCTCCAGATTCTCCTATCGGTTCATCCGTATCTATCTTCACAATAGGATGAACAGACGCGAGGATAAGGAGAAGATCAGGACTATGGTGATCGGCGCCGGTTCGGCGGGATTTCTCATCATTCGTGAGATGAGAAACAGCAAGCATCTGAATCGGGATGTCTGTTGTGTCATCGATGATTCCGTGGAGAAGATCGGTTCCTATCTGCAGGGAGTACCTGTAGTAGGTGATAGTTCTATGATTGCTTACTATGCGGACCACTATCAGATTCAGGATATCATTATCGCCATCCCTACGTTGGAGCGGGAGAGAAGAACGGAGCTCCTGAATGCTTGTCAGGAGACCGGATGTCATGTGCTGACCCTCCCCGGCATCTATCAGCTGGTAGATCAGGAAGTATCCGTGGCCATGCTGCGTGAGGTGCAGATCGAGGATCTGCTTGGCCGCAGTCCTGTGACGATGGATCTTGAGGATGTGGAAGCCTACATCGAAGATAAAGTGATTCTGGTTACCGGCGGCGGCGGTTCCATTGGCAGTGAGATCTGCCGTCAGGTAGCTTGCTATCATCCAAGACAGTTGATCATCTTCGATATCTACGAGAATAATGCCTACGATATTCAGAATGATCTGAAGCACAATCATCCGGAATTGAACCTGAAGGTCTTGATTGGCTCTGTCCGAAACAAGGATCGTGTGGACTCTCTCTTTGAGACCTATCATCCCGATCTGGTCTTCCATGCGGCAGCCCATAAGCATGTACCGCTGATGGAAGATAGTCCCTGCGAGGCCATTAAGAATAATGTTCTCGGAACCAGAAACGTAGCTGATGCCTGCGACAGGTATGAAGTTACGAAGATGGTTCTCATCTCGACGGATAAGGCGGTTCGCCCGACCAATGTCATGGGTGCTTCCAAGCGTATCTGTGAACTGATCGTCCAGAGCTATTCCCAGAATTCAAAGACTGAGTATGCCGCTGTCAGATTCGGCAATGTTCTCGGAAGCAATGGCTCCGTGATTCCTCTCTTCCGTAAGCAGATTCAGGAAGGTGGTCCGGTTACCGTTACACATAAGGATATCATCCGCTACTTTATGACGATTCCCGAAGCTGTCAATCTGGTTCTTCAGTGCGGCGCATTGGCCAATGGCGGAGAACTCTTTATCCTGGATATGGGCAAGCCGGTGAAGATTCTGGACCTTGCGAATAATATGATTCGCCTGTCCGGACTCACTCCCGGTAAGGATATACAGATCGAGTTCACGGGACTTCGTCCCGGAGAGAAGCTGTACGAGGAATTACTGATCAATGAGGATAACCTGAAGAAGACCGAGAAGGACCGTATCTTCGTTGCTCAGCAGGTGAATGTGGACTCGGAAGCTTTGAATGAGAATCTGGATGAACTGATTCGGATGGCTTTCCGGGAATCTGAGGATATCCGACCTGTCATTCAGAGGATTGTCCCTGAATATGTAATAAAGAAAAATTAAAAAATACGTTGACAAATATCCGATGCATGTTATAATACGAAAGTACGGTTTGAACACGTGATTATTACACAGATAGGAGGGGTGAATTCGATGTCTATTTGTCCTAAAAATAAATCTTCTAAGGCTAGAAGAGACAGCCGTAGAGCAAACTGGAAGATGAGCAATCCGACTCTGGTTAAGTGCAGCAAGTGTGGCGCTCTCATGGTACCTCACAGAGTTTGCAAGGCCTGTGGATCTTATAACAAAAAAGAGATTATTCCTCAGGATTAATTGAGTATGTTCAGAAGATAGAGGTTCCATTGCGGAGCCTCTTTTTTCTTTTCAGGTGATTTCGAAAGTATCATATGAACAGGAGAATGACGGCATATGAAGAAGGTTGTTGTAGGCATGTCCGGAGGAGTCGATTCTTCGGTGGCGGCCTATCTGTTAAAGGAACAGGGATACGATGTCATCGGCGTCACGATGGAGATATGGAACGAGTCATCGGCTGATCCGGAGGATGGCGGCTGCTGCGGCTTGTCGGCTGTTGAGGATGCGAGGAGAGTTTGCGACGTTCTCGGTATCCCTCACTATGTTATGAACTTCCGCAGAGAGTTCGAAGAGCATGTGATCCGTAAGTTCATCGACGAGTATCTTCATGGAAGGACTCCCAATCCCTGCATTATGTGCAATCGATATGTCAAGTGGGAGTCTCTTCTGCAGAGAAGCCTTGCCATCGGTGCCGACTATATAGCAACCGGTCACTATGCCAGAATCTGTCAGCTTCCGAATGGCAGATACAGTATCCGGAACTCTGTGACAGCTGCGAAGGATCAGACCTATGCTCTGTATAATCTGACCCAGGATCAGTTAGCACACACCTTGATGCCTGTAGGTGATTATAAGAAAGAACGTATTCGTGAGATTGCTCTTGAGGCCGGGCTTCCCGTGGCTCACAAGCCTGATAGCCAGGAGATCTGCTTTATTCCTGATCATGACTATGCTGCTTACATTGAACGGACTACCGACGATGTCCCTGGAGCAGGCAGCTTCGTAGATACACAGGGACATATTCTTGGGGTACATCGAGGTATCACTCATTATACGGTAGGTCAGAGAAAGGGACTGGGTATCACATTTGGAAGACCTATGTTCGTTGTGGAGATTCGCCCTGACAGTAATGAAGTAGTACTCGGTGAATCAAGGGAAGTCTTCGGAGATCATCTGGTATGTGACAGGATCAATCTGATGTCCATTCCGGAACTGACGGAAGAGGTTCGAGTACTTGCGAAGATCCGATATAGCCACAAGGGGGAGTACTGTCGGCTGCGTCCCCTGGGGAACGGCAGGGTGGAGTGCCTCTTTGAAGCTCCGGTGAGAGCCATCACACCGGGGCAGGCGATTGTTTTCTATGAGGATGACCATGTCTTCGGTGGGGGGACGATCATCTCAAGATAGATTGTGATGGACTTTGGATGGCAATTCAACTATAATAATTCTATATGGCTCCTCCTTTGCATAGTGATGGGGAGAGATCAGACGGATAGGAGTTCCTGATATGAGATCGAATGATAGATTAAGCAAGTATACACGTCTTGCTCTGGCCTTGTCTTTATTGATGATCCTGACTTGTGGCTGTCAGGCGGTGACGCCCGGACCGGTAACCACTCGCAATATGACAGATACTGCTGCAGTACAGATAGAGGAGACTTCAGAAGCGGCCGTGGAGGAGACAGTAGAGGAAGCTGCAGAGGAGGAGACTTCATCGGAAGTCAGTGACGAAGTTTCCGAAGGTACCTGGATGGTTGCTGCAGCAGATATCAATGTGAGGAGCGGACCTTCCACGGACGATGAGGTCATTGGTGCGCTCTTCGAGGGGGATGAAGTCCTGCAGATCGGAACGGATGGCAACTGGGCGAAGATTCAGTTCGAAGACGGTGAAGGATATGCTTCTCTCAACTATCTGAAGCAGAAGGAATAAGGTTGTAAATTACTTCTTGAGTTATTCGGGAAGATATGTTATCATACTATGGTGTTTGATTTGGAGTGATATCGAAGTGGCCATAACGAGCCGCACTCGAAATGCGGTTGTCCGCAAGGACACGTGGGTTCGAATCCCACTCACTCCGCTGAGATTGAGCTTCCGGTTTGACCGGAAGCTTTTTTGGTGAAAAGATTGTGAACTCTATGGCATTTGCCGATAGCATTTGCTATGATAACCATCGTAAATTATGGATTCACCAATCAATGGAGATGTATATTATGGAGAATAAGAAAGTACTGATTGCAGACGATGAGCCGAGAATGAGAAAGCTGGTGAAGGATTTCCTGGTTCGCGATGGCTTCCGGGTGCTGGAGGCACCGGATGGCGAGAAGTGTGTGGATCTGTTCTTTCAGGACAAGAATATTGACCTTGTCATCCTGGATGTTATGATGCCCGGCATGGATGGATGGGAGACTCTTGAGACGATCCGTAAGTATTCGAAGGTTCCTGTCATCATGCTGACAGCTAAGGCTGAGGAGCGGGATGAACTCAAGGGATTCGAGCTTGGCGTTGATGAGTATATCACGAAGCCTTTCAGCCCGAAGATCCTCGTGGCCAGATGCAATGCTTTGATGCGCAGAACAACGGCAGATACTCAGAGCGTACTCACAGCCGGTGATATTGAGGTTAATAAGACAGCACACATTGTGACGATTCACGGAGAACCGGTAGAGATGAGCTTCAAGGAATTCGAACTTTTGACCTACTTTATGGAGAATCAGGGAATTGCGCTCTCCAGGGACGTGATCTTGAACAATGTATGGAATTATAACTACTATGGTGAGGCAAGAACGATCGATACCCATGTGAAGAAGCTGAGAAGTAAGATGGGCGATTGCGGCAATTATATCCAGACTGTGTGGGGACTAGGCTATAAGTTCGAGGTGAATTAAGAGATGTTTCACTTACATAAGAAAGAGACGAAAGAAGGGCGCGGTGCGTCCTTCTTCTCTATCCGAATGAAGTTCTCTCTGATTTTTATATTGATCCTGATGGGTGTCATCGGCGCACTGATCCTGGTGAATGCCAATTTTCTGGAGACCTACACGATTCAGAGGAAACTATCGCGGATCGAGGAGATCGTGCATGTGGTTGAGAACTATGTGGATTCCGACTGGGATGATGATGCCTCTGTTGAGATGGAGAAGGTAACCCACAATTCCAATATCAGTGTCGTGATTCTGAATAATCTGAGTACGCTTCCTCAGGTGGTATATGCCTCGGATATCAATGAGGGTGGCCGTTCCAACAATATGGTCAACTACTTTAACGGCGCCTCCCCTGTGGCTACGGAAGTCTATCTGGAGACAGAGGATTATATCATCTATAAGAGCTATGACCAAAGGCTGGGAAGCTATCAGATTGACTGTATCGGACTGGTGGGAGATGACAATGATACCGGATTCGTCATGTCAACTCCTCTCGAGAGTATCCGCGAGACCGTTCAGTTGACGAATCGGCTTCTGATCATTCTGGGACTCATTGCGGCTGTGATTGGTGCTGTGATCATCTATCTTGTGACAGCCAGCCTGACACGCCCCATCCTGGAGTTATCCGGTCTGTCTGAAGAGATGGCACATCTGAACTTTGATGCGAGATATCAGGGAAGACAGAAGAATGAGATTGGTGTTCTTGGAGAGAGCATGAATCAGATGTCCGATCGATTGCATGAGACGATTGAGAACCTGAGAACGGCCAATGAACAGCTGGAGAAGGATCTGAAGGAGAAGGAGAGAATCGATGAGATGCGGCGCCTCTTCCTGTCCAATGTTTCACATGAACTGAAGACGCCGATCGCACTGATTCAAGGTTATTCTGAAGGATTGAAGGACGGTATCACGGAAGATCCTGAGAGTATGGAATTCTACTGCGACGTGATCATCGACGAAGCGCAGAAGATGAATACGATCGTGAAGCGTCTGCTGAATCTGGACGAGATCGAGACCGGCAATATGCAGATGAATCGTGAAGTCTTCAATCTGAGCGAAGTGCTCGAGGGAGTAGCGAAGTCGAGCCGGATGCTTGCCGATGAAGACTGTGAGCTTGTCATGAACTTTGCGCCGGAGATTATGGTTGATGCAGATGAGTTTATGATTGAGCAGGTGGTACAGAATTATCTCAGCAATGCCTACCACTATGTGGGACATCCCGGCACCGTCACAGTGACCGCAGAGGTCTGGAACGGAACGGCTCATGTCTCCGTCCATAATACAGGAAGTTATATTCCTGAGGAAGATATCGATCATGTCTGGGATAAGTTCTACAAGGTTGACAAGGCAAGGACCAGAGCTTACGGTGGAAGCGGGATCGGGCTCTCCATTGTGAAGGCTATCATGCATAACCATGGATGTCCTTACTGCGTAAGTAATCGGGACGGTGGTGTGGACTTCTGGTTCGAACTTCCTATACGAGATCCTGGAAGGGAATCTGGTGATGCTTGAGGAAGCGGCGGATGACCCGGTCCCACTCACGTTCCAGGGTCTTGTCCATCACGAATGTGCGGAAGGAGCATCCGGTAACGACCTGGAGCTTCTTTCGCTCATAATGGATATTCAGGTAGAGTCCTGCGACCTCTGCAGAGGTAACGGAGGAGATCCCGGCAGAACGAATGGTGTTCGCTGTATTCTCATCGCTTAAGCGGAGAACGATATGGAAGGCATGAGGGAGCTTCCTGCCCTTGATGATCTGGAAGGCCAGTGGGCGGCAGACGGCCCAGGGTGCGAAGACTCTGATCTTGTCTTGCGGCTCTGTCAGATGTCCATCCAGAGAAGTGCGGAAGTCCGTGGTGAATTCTGCCTCCACAAGTTCAAAGCTGTCGAAGGTCTCCTGCAGAAAAAGTTTCGATGTAAAGTCGCGGAGATCCGCAATCTCAAGTCCGATCATGGCTAGTCCTCTTTGATTCTTAACTTTCAGGTACATCCTTAGTATAAATGATTATTTTAAAAATGTAAATGAAAAAGTGGGAATAAAAGATTTGGCAATATATGTGATTATGCAAACAATATCAGACAAATGCTCGTATCCTACGTGAATTAAAAGAATATTAATGGTAATCCCCGAATCAATGTGGTAGAATAGAGGCAGATAAATCGTGTCCGGTTTTCTGCCTCTGTTCTCTTTACCGGGACTCCGAAAGCAAGCGTGGCGATTGACTGTGTCAGAATTATGCTGCAAGGCTCAGTGGCGGAAGGAAAAGTCTGTAGATACATAAAGGAGGGGAATCTATGAGGATTACATTCCTGGGAGCAACCCATGAGGTGACCGGCTCCTGTACGATGATCGAGATTGGCGATTACCATATTCTGGTGGATTGTGGTATGGAACAGGGGAAGGATATCTTCGTGAATCAGAAGATTCCGGTCCCGGCTTCGGCGATTGATTGTGTTCTGCTGACACATGCACATATTGATCACTCTGGTAAGCTGCCGCTTCTCGTTCGGGAAGGCTTCCATGGTCAGATCTATGCAACGGAAGCAACTTGCAATCTGGCGGGAATCATGCTTCTCGATTCCGCGCATATTCAGGAATTCGAAGCAGAGTGGAAGAACCGGAAGGCAGAGAGAGCCGGTGAGCCGGAAGTTCAGCCGATGTACACGGTGGCGGATGCCGAACTGACCCGAACCCACTTCGTACCCTTCCCCTACAATAAGAAGATATCGATCCTTGAGGGTGTAGAT